>Ga0209168_10000312_pt1 | contig 52968 bp, 44 predicted proteins | sample Coa_R1_FD_187156 | JGI IMG/M metagenome (GOLD analysis project Ga0209168, IMG submission 187156) | Surface soil microbial communities from Centralia Pennsylvania, which are recovering from an underground coalmine fire - Coalmine... | ecosystem: Environmental > Terrestrial > Soil > Unclassified ...
ACTTTCATTCGCTCCACGGCATACTGCTGGAACTCCAGCGTATACCGCCCGTTCCTTCTCCTCTTTTGCACTTTGCAACCCCTTTACTGCAAAGTGTAACGTTCCTCACTGTCTCATTTTTGGGGTTCAGTCCAAACGCCAATGTTTATGCGGGTTGTTACGGAGTTACGCAGGGTGACGCAGTTTTCATTTCCGTGTGTCTGCCGGGATGCGAGTTGCACCGGGCTTTAGAAGGTCGGAGACTTCGTTCGCTGCGAACAAAGTTGGATATAACCGCTACCAGCAGGTGAAGTACGGCCTGAATCGGGCAAAAATCGTCAGGAATGACGGGCCTTGTAACACTATTTTTGGTATTCAACTTCAGGCGGGGCAATTATGGCAATTCGCTTAGGAGGGAACCATTCATGGTCAATCGCAGAAATTTCCTGAGTTCACTGGCAAGCCTCGCGGCATTCACATCTTTTGCCGGACCTGGCTCAGCACAGGCGCTCGCGTCCGGCTCCGGATGCTTGGCCGACGGGCCGGTGCCGCCCCTGCCTTCGCGGAGTCTGTACGATCAAAATGAAGATGCATTCTGGGCCGCTCTACGCAATCAATACCTCATCCCCAGGGACGAGGTCTATCTCAATAACGGCACCGTAGGCTCCAGTCCGTACCCGGTTTTGAAGGGAGTTTTTGACAGCTTTCTGGAAACCGAGCAGATGGCCCAGGCTGATCCCGAACAATATCCAATCTGGGGATACGAACCTTATGCTGCCTACCGTGATTCTCTGGCCCAATTCATTGGGGCTACGCGTGACCAGATTGCGCTCACGCGCAACGCCACTGAGAGCAACAACTACATAGCCAACGGCCTTAAGCTGAAGGCCGGGGATGAAGTGCTCATGAGCGACCAGGAGCATCCCGGAGGTGAAGAGCCGTGGAACCTGCGCGCCAAACGTTACGGAATTGTCGTGAAGAAATTTGAGATTTCTAAGCCGCCGAAGAACGCCGCGGACATCCTGAACCGCATCAACGATGCCATCACCTCACGCACCCGCATCATCTTTGTCAGCCACATCAGTACCGTCACCGGGGTGGTCCTGCCGGCGAAGGAGATTGCCGCGCTGGCCCGCTCCAAAGGCATTATTTCCGCCTTGGACGGGGCACACGTTACTGGCATGATGCAGCTTAATCTGAACGATATCGGCTGCGATCTCTATACCTCCTCGCCGCACAAGTGGCTGCAAGCTCCCAAAGGCGCCGGCTTCCTCTACCTGCGGGACGAAGCCATTATGAATAAGTTGTGGAACACCATTGCCACCCACGGATGGGACGAACCCGGCTTGAAGGCGGAGCGCTTCCAGCACATTGGGTCGTCCAATGTTCCCATCCTCGCGGGCCTGAAGGCGGCCATAGATTTCGCCAGTTGGATCGGGATGGAGCGAATCGAGAAACGGCATCGCGAACTGGCCAACTTCATTCATGCCGAGATGCTCAGGCGCGGGGCTGAATCGTGGACGTCATCTGATCCGGCGCTGCGTTGTGCAATTGTTACCGTGAACGTCGCACCGGCCAAGATGCCGGACCTGGAGTACTGGATGTGGAAACAACATAAAATACGCATTCGCGGCGGCGCTCCGCACAAGATCAGGCTCTCCACCCCTTACTACCTGCAAAAGACCGATATCCAGCGGTTCCTGGAGAAGTTGGATAGCTACAAACAGCAAGCCTGACAATTTATGCAACAACAGGCTTTGTACTCTCTATAATCAGCAAGAGAAACGAGCTCCTGACTTTCGAGGCACTCCATGAATATTGAAATCCAACGTTGTTTTTTTTGACTTGACCTGCGTCATGCAGCCGTGAGCTTGCAAAAAGCAGCAGAAAAGAAATTTGGAATAAAGCCAAAAATCAAGACCGGGAAACCCGGGGATCTGACTGTGTTTGTCAACGGCAAAAATGTCTTTGGCCACAAGAGTGAGGGCAACATGCCCGCGACGGAGGCGCTGCTAAGTCGTATTGAAGCCGCTCAAGTCTGAGCACCTTCCACTGGGTAGACTAATCTTAGGGCTTTCCGGGGTTGTGGCCTGCGAGCAAAATGGCGTGAGCCGCTGACTCCAGAGCTCTCAGCGCTATAATATGGCCGCATTTAGCAGACGCTCGCTTTGGGGGCAAGGCGTATCATCTTGTTTGTTCGTCCAAAGGACAGCAAGCCACTTGGATATTGGATAAGAGACGGTTAGGTCAGGGTCCGGTCATTGGGTGAAAAACCAAGAAAGCAGAAACCTAAAGAGTAGGAGAGACATTATGGGGAAAAAGAAGAGCGGTAAAGGCGTATCAAGGCGTGACTTTATCAAGCTAGCAGGTGCTGGGACCATTGCCGCGGGAATGGGGCCCGCATTTCTGTTCCCGGAGCGGGCTGCAGCCCAGCAAAAAACACTCAAGATTCTCCAATGGAGCCACTTTGTTCCTGCATACGACACATGGTTTGATGGAACCTTCTGCAAGCAGTGGGGTCAGAAGCATGACACCAATGTGGTTGTGGACCACATCAACCTGGTTGACCTTCCGGCCAGGGCCGCATCCGAGGCGCAGGCGCAGAAAGGGCACGATCTCTTTATGTTCCTCTCGCCGCCCGCGGCCTACGAGAAGCAGACGCTGGATATGAGCCACGTTTACCAGGAAGTAGAGAGAAAGCACGGAAAGAAAATTGATCTCGGGCACAAATCCACCTATAACCCGAAGACCAAAAGGTATTTCGCGTTTTCGGATGCCTATACGCCCGATCCCGGCAACTGGCACAAAGATTGGTGGACAGAGGCTGGCTTTCCCAACGGCCCGGATAGTTATGACGATTTGCGCGCCGGAGCCAAGAGGATTCGCGACAAGACCGGCCATCCCTGCGGCATTGGCCTGGCGCAGGAACTCGATACCAGCATGGCCATGCGCGCGCTGCTCTGGTCATTCGGCGGAGCGGAGCAGGATGAGCACGGCAACGTGGTCATCAATTCCAAGCAGACAGTTGAAGCCCTGAAGTTTATGAAAGCGTTGTACCAGGAGTCCGAGACTCCAGAGGTCTTTACCTGGACGCCTCCATCCAACAATCAGGCCATGCTTGCCGGCAGGGTTTCGTACGTGGCCAACGCCATTTCCATCACGCGGCAATCCGAGAGAGAGCATCTGCCCATTGACGAGAAGATCATGATCAGCCCAGCGTTGAAGGGGCCCGTGCGCCGGATTGCGGCCGAGCACGTGATGAACTGCTACGTCGTCTGGAACTTCGCTGAGAATAAGGAAGGCGCACAGCAGTTCCTGATCGACTACATGGATTCCTTCCACGATGGATTTGTGGCCGGACAGTTTTACAATTTCCCATGCTTTCCCAAGCTGGTGCCTAACATTACGGCAGAAATCTCCAACGATCCCCGGGCGCATCCTCCGGACAAATACAAAGTCCTTGGCAACGTCCTGGAGTGGGCGACCAACGTCGGCTATCCCGGATACGCGACGGCGGCCATTGACGAAGCATTCAAAACCTGGGTGATTCCCACCATGTTCGCAAAAGTCGCGCGTGGTGATGAGACGCCGGAAAATGCGGCCGCGGCAGCCGAACAGGAGTACAAACGTATCTTTGATAGATGGAAATAACTCGGGGGATTGATGGGAGTTGTCGAGACGCGAAGTCTGACCAAGGTTTTTAAAGAAGGAGAGCTGGGGGCAGTCAACAACGTCAATCTGGAAACTCGCGAAGGCGAGTTCCTGGTTTTTCTGGGACCTTCAGGTTCCGGAAAAACCACTCTCCTGCGCATGATCGCCGGACTGGAACAGCCCACGTCCGGCGAAATTCTTATTTCCGGCAAGGTCGTGAATGATCTCACCCCACGGGAGCGCCGGATCGCCATGGTGTTCCAGAGCTATGCTCTCTATCCCCATCTCACCGTCTACAAAAACATAGCTTTTCCGCTGAGAGCCCAGAAGGCCATCCAGGTGGATAAGTCCCTTGGCATGCTGGAGCGCTTCCAGACCAGAAGAAAGCTGGAAAAAGAAAAAGTGCAATGGGCCGCTTCGCTGCTGGGGATCGGCTCGCTGCTCCATCGCAAGCCGCGCGAACTCTCCGGTGGCGAACGGCAAAGGGTGGCGCTGGCGCGCGCTATCGTGCGCGAACCCTCCGTCTTTCTGCTGGACGAACCTCTCTCCAATCTCGATGCCAAGCTGCGGGCCTCAGCCCGCGAAGAACTGGAGCGCTTTCACCGGCGCATCGGCACCACGACCATTTACGTCACCCATGACCAGGTTGAAGCCATGGCCATGGGCGACCGGGTTGTCGTACTGCACCAGGGTTACGTCCGGCAGATCGGCACGCCGAAGGACGTGTATGATCAGCCGGCGGATACCTTCGTGGCCACCTTCCTCGGTTCTCCTCCCATGAACCTGGTAGAGAATGGCGACGTCATTGTTGGGTTTCGGCCGGAGCAGTTCCGTCCCGCGGAACAGGTGACGGACTCGAGCAAGGTGCCATTTCGCTTCCGCGTAGAGAACGTGGAGTATCTGGGCTCAGAGTGGATTGTCTCCGGATTCCTTGCCGGCGGACGCGTAGATGGCAAACACGCAATCGCGCGCCTGGGATCGGCGCAATCCCTCGAACTTGGCCAGACTTACGATTTTGCCGTGGCCGAGCGCGAATTGAAGTTCTTTGACCAGGCCACAGAGAAGCGAGTCCCGCCGAGGGCTTTCTTGTGGCAGTAAAGCGCAACAAAATAAAGTCCGCCGGTGCAGCCCAGAGTCCCTGGCTGGGTTCAGCCATGTTTGCTCCCGCTGTGCTGTACATCCTCCTGCTCATCGCGGTGCCGTTTGGGTTGGCCATCTATTACGCGTTCAGTGATGCGCGCATCGGCAACACAGTACTTCACTATGTTGGCCTGGAGAACTTTCGCAGCATCCTGCAAAGTCCCAGTTTCCGCAAGGCAGTGCAGAACTCGATTATTTTCACGATTGTTGCTCAGATTATTGTGCTGGTTTGCTCCAATATCCTTTCCATTGCACTGGAGAAACCCTTTCGTGGACGCGGGCTGGTGCGCTTTCTGATCCTGCTGCCCTGGGTAGCCCCGGTATCGCTCGGCACCATCGGCTGGAAGTGGATCCTGGATTCCACCTACAGCGTGGTTACCTGGGTGCTGGTGTGGCTGGGATTTGTCAGGCCATACAGCGGCCCTTATTGGCTGGGAGAAACCAAGCTGGCCATGGCATCCGTGATCCTGGTGCATTGCTGGCGGCTGATTCCATTTTCCACCGTAATCCTGCTGGCGGGCCGGACCGCTATTCCCAAGGAGATTCCTGAGGCCGCGTCCATCGATGGAGCGGGTTTCTGGAGGACTTTATTCCAGATCAACCTGCCCATGATGACGCCGATCCTGAGCGTCGCCGTGCTCTTTGGCACCATCTTCACCTTTACCGACATGACCGTGGTCTACATCCTGACCAACGGCGGGCCTTATGATTCCACGCAAACCCTGCCTATGCTGGCTTTCACGCAGGGCATTCAAGCGAGTGACCTGGCCGCCGGCGCGGCCATCTCCGTCTTCCTGGTACCGGTGCTGATTCTGATTGCCTACTTCATGCTGAGAGTGGCGCATCGTACGGAGGTAGTCTGATGGAGGCGCGCCAGATTACGCGACCGCTTGGAATCTCTTTGCTCAGCGGTTTGCTCTTGATGGCGGCCGTCGCCTTGCTTGTGCGCACGCTTTTGCTGCACATGGGTGGTATGGCCGCGCTGGTTCGGGTTGTTGCTGTCTTGATATTTACCCTGATCGCTGTCGGTTTGTGGCGGCTCAAGAATGGCGCCCGCATCTTCCTGTTTTTCCTCATTGTGTCGTATGCCCTGAGCAACCTGGCGGCTCTTTTCCTGTATGCGCTGCGCCAATCTCATTACAAGCTTGCCGTTGAGTTGGCTATCGAATTTTGCCTTGCGGCGCTGTTGATCTGGTATCTGCAAAGGCCGCAGGTGCGGCGGGCATTCGGCGGTTTGAGCGCGTGGCCTAAGACGGTTCAAGTGCTGGTGCTGACGATCTTCACTGGACTCCTGGCTTTCCCGTTTTGCTGGATGGCGGTGGCCACCTTCAAACAGAACATCGATCTTTACGGAATGGAGAACAATCCGTTCCTCTTTAACCTGCCGCCCACTCTGGACCACCTCCGGTTTCTGTTTGGTGAGACCCAGTTTGTGCGCTGGCTGGCAAATACGGCGTTGGTAGGCGTACTGGTGGTGCTGATTACGCTTTTTCTTTCGCTGCCGGCCGCGTATGCGCTGGCGCGCCTTACCGGGCGATGGGGAGAACGGCTGGGGATCGCCATCTTTCTCACTTACCTGGTTCCACCCACCTTGCTCTTTATCCCGCTCTCGCGAGTCATTGCGTCCCTGGGATTACAGGACAGCATCTGGGCGCTGGTATTGGTCTATCCCAGCGTGACCGTGCCTTTTTCCATCTGGCTGCTGATGGGTTTCTTCAAGTCTATTCCCAGAGAACTGGAAGATGCGGCCATGGTGGATGGACTTACGCGCTTGGGAGCGTTCGTAAAGCTGGTGGTTCCTATCTCTTTGTCCGGCATTCTCACCGTAGTTATTTTTACCTTTACCCTGGTCACACAGGAATTTGTTTACGCTCTTACTTTTATCTCTCCGGAGTCCAAGCAAATGGTCGGAGTAGGCGTCCCAATTTTTCTCGTACGCGGCGATGTCTACTACTGGGGAGCCTTAATGGCTGCGTGTCTGATTGCCAGCATTCCTATTGCTTTCCTGTACAACTTGTTCCTGGACCGGTTCATCGCCGGATTTACGGTGGGAGCAGTGAAAGGGTAAGTCTGCTTCGCGTAGATTGACACAATGGCAGTCTGGCAATCCTTCACACATCGAAGAATACTGTCTCCTGTTCACCTTGCAGGCGGATATCGAAGCGCCAGCCGCCCGGACGCGCGGGGTCAGGATGGGCCATCAGCGTTTCTCGTCTGTCCTGTGGAACCAGCGCCAGCGCCGAATCTTCCACGTTTGCCGGATCGCCAGCGAAATAGATTCGTGTGTAGAGCTGCTTGAGCATTCCCCGAGCGAAGACGGCAACCTCGATATGCGGCGCTTGCAGGAGATTGTTCGGGCCAGCCACGCGGCCGGGCCGGATCGTCTCAAATTCACAGCTTCCATCTTCACCGGTAGGTAAGCGGCCAAAGCCCCGGCATTCGGGATCAGCGTCTTTGCGGCTCGAATCTTCAGGAGAGTTGTACCGGCCATTGGCATCCGCTTGCCATATCTCAATCATCGCATCATTGACTGGCTCGCCATTACCATCGAACACCTGGCAAGACAGCCACACTCGCTCACCTTTTGCCTGCGGACCAGCAATGCACTTGATGGAGTGGTGGCCCGCGGTCAAGTTAAGGTGGAAAAACGGCCCAACGGTTTGCGAAGGGGTGGGTACCAGATCCATATCTATGTCTCGAACGGTGTGGCCTCAGGGCCGCGCAGCACAATGTCAAATCTGTAGCCGGTTGCCCACTGCGGCTGGGTGGTTTCCAGATCAAAGCGTGAAATCATGCGTTGCCTTGCCTTTTCATCCGGTACAGACTGAAAGATCGGATCAAAGGCAAACAATGGGTCGCCAGGAAAATACATCTGCGTGACCAACCGCGTGATGAAAGCCAGGCCAAAGATAGAAAAGTGAATGTGCGCGGGACGCCACGCATTGTAGTGATTGAGCCAGGGGTAGGGGCCCGGTTTAATGGTGACAAACCTGTAGGCTCCGCTTCCGTCCGTCAGCGTTCGGCCCGCGCCTGTGAAATTAGGATCGAGCGGAGCAGGATGGTTGTCCTTCGCGTGGACGTAGCGGCCCGCGGAATTGGCCTGCCAGATTTCGATGAGAGTATTCGGCACGGGACGGCCATTCGAGTCGAGTACCCGGCCGCTTACGATAATGCGTTCGCCCAGCGGTTCGCCAGAGTGTTGGCACGTCAAATCGTTGTCGCTTTTGGCCAATTCTTCATGACCGTAGACAGGGCCGGTGATCTCAGACAAAGTATGCGGAAGCAAAATGAGCGGCCTGCGAGGCGAACGGGTGATGCTGGCACGGTAGGGCTCGTGCAGAGAATTCGGTTGAGTGCCGGGCGGGTTTCGCCGGTATTTCTTAACCACCGATTGCTCGCTCGTCTTGCCATCCATCGGCTCTTCTCATCCCGTCTGGAGATTGCTACCGGAAACGGCGCGAATCATTATCCCACGCCGATAGATACGAAACTCTAAGAGCCGAGAGCTCTAATTCGCTCCTGGCAGCGGCCCCGTGATCTCGCGAACATTTGTGTTGCCTTTCAGCAGATCGCGGAGCACAGCGACTTCCACGGTGATGCCAGTACGGAGCGCGGGTTCTGAGTCCGGGGCGAAGAGCGGTGAGTGGTTTGTGGGCAGGTCCTTCCCGCTGGCCTTGGCTTCCGTGTACTTCTGCGTGTTGGCCGCGCCCAGCATGAAGTAGAACGAGGGAACGCCCTGTTCGACAAAGACCGAATAGTCCTCTGAAGTCATGATGGGCTCCTCAATCTCCACGTGGTCTTTGCCCAGCGTAGCTTCCAGAGTAGCCTCCAGATGCCGCGTGAGGACTGGGTCGTTATAGACCGCCGAGGTCGATTCGTATTTCTCAACCAGCGGCATGCGTTCCGCGCCCGCCGCCATTGCTTCAGCCTTGGCTACGCGCTCTATCGCCGCCAGCAGATGTTTTCTTACGTCCGGCTTGAATGACCGGACGGTGAGTCCCATCTGCGCTTCGTCGGGGATAATATTGTTCTTGGTCCCCGCCTGGATGTATCCCACAGTAATGACCGCAGCATCGCCCGGTCTTATTTCGCGGGCGATGATGGACTGGAGTGTGACCGCTATTCTCGCGGCAATCAGCACCGGATCAATGGTTTTCTCCGGGAAGGCTCCATGTCCGCCTTTCCCGTAAACCGTGACCCTGAGCGAATCAGCATTGGCTTTGGCATAGCCCGGTGTGACGCTGACTTTGCCCACAGGCAGGCTGTTTGTGTCGTGAAGCGCTATCCCGATGTCCGGCCTGCCAAACCGGCTAAACAGTCCATCGGCCACCATTTTGTTTGCGCCTGAGATCGTCTCCTCGGCCGGCTGGGCAATGAGCATCAACGTCCCGTGCCACGTATCTTTGCTGCGCGCCATAATAGCGGCCGTCCCGAACCACGAGGACATGTGCAGATCGTGGCCACAGGCATGCATGACCGGAACATCACGCCCGCTGTCATCCTTGGCGCGGACCTTGCTGGCGTAAGGCAGGCCGGTCTTTTCTTCCACCGGCAGCGCGTCAAGTTCCGTGCGCAGCATTACGGTTGGGCCAGCCCCGTTCTTCAGAATGCCGACGACGCCCGTGCCTCCAACGTGCTCGGTGACTTCGTACCCAAGCGCGCGCAGCCGCTCAGCCAGAACCGAGGCGGTACGGGTTTCGTGCGAAGAAATCTCTGGATGTTGATGCAAGTCAAGGTACAACGCATGAGCATCGGGAAAAACAGAATCCACCTGCCCGGAAAGGGAAGTGGTTTGGGCCAGACTTGTCAGGACAGCGGAGATCAGGAAGATTGCCAGTTTCATAGCGAACGAATATTAGACCTGATGCCGTCGTTTCGACAAGGGCGCTGGCCTGGCTTTTGCGAGTTCATCCTGAAGCACAGCGCGGGAACCATGCACTCTCACATCTGCTTCGGCGAGGACGCCCTGGGAAATTGATTGACCCTGCCCAAAATCGGAATTTATTTTGCATTCCGTCGCTGATTTGGCGTAAGCTGATCTCCTAGATCCTAAGCCTTGTTTGCCCTATTTCGTTGAAAAATCAACCAACTGGTTTCAGCATTACTCTTTAGGGAAAGAGTCCGCTCTTCCGTTCTGATTAGAGGAGTGCAGAACCCTGACTGATGGAGGATCCATGCCAAAGCCGCCCGCTAAGCCCGCTAGTCCAGCAAAACCAAAGCCCGCGAATGTTGCCAAACCGGCAACCAGCGTGGCAAAGCCATTCAGCCGGGTGACGATGCCGCGCTTTGTACCGGCTACCAAGACTGCCAAGCCGCCCGTTAAACTTGCCACTCCTGTCACCTCGCACCCAGTAAACACCGTGCGGCCCGTAACCACCAAACCGGGTCCAGTGACCACAAAACCAGGCACTGTGACCACAAAACCAGGCATCGTAACCACAAAGCCGGGCACGACAACCACACCCGGGAAGACGACCCCAACACCGGTCAACGTTGGCCATGCGGGGCCGGCAACGGCGCCCGCCAGGGTTCCTCCGACTGTGTTGAACACTGTAGCAGTTGCCCATCCCCAGGTTACGCCGCCCGTCAATAGCATTCGCTTTATTGACCCCAATTTTGCCCGTAACATAGTCAATCTTCGTCCGCCGGCTGAAGGCGTGACCCGTGATCAGATCAAAGTTCCAATCTGCCCGGCGCCTGATGTCACCGATGAAGTGCTCTTTGAAGATCCCGCCCAGCCGGCAAAAAAGTTCTATCTACCGAGATATAAAGTGGTGACCGACCACCAGAAGTACCAGATCTCGTTCCAACAGAACGATACAGGGTGGTCATTCGTGGTCAATTTGACAAAATTCCCTGCGCCCTCCGTTGCCACAGCGGCCAGTTCAGCCCAGGAGCTTGATCATCACGTAGCAGTGCTTGTGCGTTTCAGTCAGATGATTGGAACCCAGGCTGGCGCCCAGGAAGAGCTGCCGTTTCAGGAAGTCACGCTGAAGGGCGGGGTGCTGAATGCCACATTGCGCCTTGATTCGCTACAGCAGCGTGATCTGCTCTACCAGGCATTGAGCGATCGCACCTTTGGAACTGCTTTGATTGTGCGCCGGGCGGTCACGGTTGCGGTACAAGCACCTGTACCTCGTCCTCCCATCAACATCATGTTCAGAATGGGCGGCGCACCCCAGCCGGCCCCAACGCCAAGCGCTCCGCTTTACCGGCAAGTGGACCGCGCCGTCGACCAGGCGGTCGATCCAAAACCATTTGTGTTTTCACCCGAGTTGCATAAGGAAATTTTCGCGGGCGTTATTCCATCCTCCACGGGGGGCGGTTTGGAGTTGACCCGGTACCAGGTGCCTGGGAGCGATGGCCAAAACTACACGTACTATCAGGATGGCGCAAGACCGTACGTTTTCTACTATCTGCCTAACAGCTTCAAAATTGCCCGGCGGCCGGATGGCGCTCATGAGCCTCTCATATCCGTCAGCTTTGGCCAGGCGGCATCTGCAGAAGACCTGAAAGCGACGTTTTCCTTCATCGCGGTGCCGTACGTGGATCCTAAGCGGCTGCAAGCTGCCGCGGACAAATTGAAGGCTTCCATCACCCAGCCACTGCCCAAAGGCGTTGACGGGCCACAGTTTGAGCCTTTACTGAGTGCCCCGGGAAAGATCCACTTCAGCCTTTCTTACCCGGGTTGCGATACCAGCAAAGGGCCGTTTGAGCTGCGCGAAAAGGCAAGCGTGGATCTGCGCAGCGGTATTCATGACTCCGTGCAACTTCCGCTACCTCAGTTTCAGACGCTCTATGATGCGTTGTTCAGCCCTTCCTCGCTGTTGCTCACAGGAAAAGTGGACGTGGAGTTGGGCTCTGATTCGGGCGAGGAGATTCCGTTCAGTGCGCGTTTGAACGATCTGGCCGGAGACTTCCTGACTTACACCGACCAGCCGCTCACCGATGGCACCGCGCCCGCAGTGGACGGCTCTGGCGATCCGGGGTCGGACGCGCCCTCGATGAAGGATTCGGTGACCAGCGCCATAGGCGATGCCGTTACCGGCGATGTGCAAGCTGCGGTTGGCGACATCGTGGGTGGTCTTGCGGGAAAGCTGTTTCACAAGGGCAAAAAGGATAACAAGAAGGACAAGAAGAAAAAGGGCCAGCCGTCCGCGCCTCCTCCGCCTCCGGAGCTCGGTGTACAAGCCACCCTGCAGAACATCATTGAGAGCCCAATAGAGATTCAGGCGCTCGATGCTACCTTGGTCCGCGGTCAGGAAAGCCTTCCTGCCAACATTGACGGACTGGATCTCTCACAGCCCGTCCAGATTCCACCGGGACAGCAGATTACATTTAACGTGATTCCGGCGACCCCGGTGGCGGCGAGTAGTCCTGTGCATGCGCAGTACGACCTTAGCGGCGTCCATCCGGTTCCGGACCGCGACGCCATTTGGAATGAGACCCTGGATCCCACCGCGGCGGAGAGCTATTTGACCACCATCACGGTGAAGACGCCGGCTTCCACGTTCGCCGTGCCGGCGGCTGACGCAACCCAGCAGATTGTCTCCCTGGTGGTTGATTTCGACAGTGGAGTTTCGGTGGAACTGAATTCCGCCAAGCTGGAGGCAAAAGTTGATCTTCCGCATCCGGTCGTGAACTATGTTCTGCGAAAAACGGATGCAGGGGAATATCGCTACAAGGTCACGAGGGTGCATGCTGGTGGCGATCAGACCCGGGACGACGATTGGCGGCCGCCTGAGACCACCACAGTACTCTTTCCTGCGGTGCGGTGATCTCATATGGCTTTTGAAGGCATGCCGGATTTTCAGATGCTTCTCCAAGGGAAGGATGTGTCCGTCTACGCTCCCTTTCAAGGGCAGGGCGCGTACACCCTGCTTCCCCAAGGGCTTGATATTGCAAAGCGTGAGGATGGAACCGGGGACTTCCACCTTGCGATAGTGCGCCCTGAAAATCCCATGCTTCCTCCAGCGCCTTACGGCACGCTGGATTTTCGTTTACAAGCTGCATTTGCCATGGAGGAGGGCTTGGCCCTGGTTCGCGCACGGCAACCGGGTTCCGTACTCGAGCAGGCCACCTTCCGCGATGGCTTTGTCCAGATTTTTTCCATCGGTGAGGAGCTAAAAAATGCGGCCCCACAGCTCTTCGCGCCGGTTGCGGTGAATTTTCAGGGACTTGGCGTAGCGCGTTTCTTTGCCCACCTGGATCTCGCATCTGCGTTGCTGGTCAAAGACATGCTTGCGGCGAACATAGCGCCACTGCGCGCCACCGCATTTCTTGAAGTCTGGGGTGTTGCTCCGCGCTTGCCTTTAAAAGCCAGCATTGATCCGGCGGCCTTCCTGGCGTTCTTGGTTTCCAAAGCCGGGCCTGGTGGACGGATTTCACACGCCGCCCTGGTTTCCGCCTTCACCGCCGCTTCGGACGATGTGCCCTGGAAAATCGAAGGGAGCATGGACCAGGTTGCGCAGACCGTCTTCAGCGAGTGCATGGCGGACCACGTACGCGCGCGCTTCGCTTCACTGGCTGCTCCGCTACAGGGCGAAAGCACGCCAATGTTCGTGTTGCCGACGCCCGATCAATTCGGTAGTGGAACATTTTTGTGGGACCTCAACGAACCTACGGCCACGGCCCGCGTTATTAGTCTTACGTTTGATCCCTTGGCCGCGGCGCGCGAGTTGGTGGGCGCCCATGGAATTGATGCTGTGCTATCCCAGGATACCGTCCGCAGGCTGCAGACCGGAATCGCCTTGCTGGCGGTGACGGCGAATCTTCCCACTCAGCGTCAGGGTGTGTTGAGCCTGGGAGTGACGGTAAAAGTGCCGCCTAAGCTGCCATTCCGGCCCCAGCAGATTAACCGCACTCTGGAACTGCAAGAGCCGGGCGACTCAGGCTCAGTCCAGGTGCAACTTTCCCCTAAGGAAAAACTGGCCTTTACCTGCCAGACGTTTGTTATTTTGCAGGACTCAGCAGGCATCCAGCGGCTGGAAGGCGAAGATACGCCTCATGAAGGTGACAAGCTGGATTTGCACGCTGAGGATTTCCCGCTCACCTTCGTACCCCTGGAGGCTTCAGATCGGCTGCTTGCGGCGGGCGCGGTGTCCGGCACAGTGCGTCATGATGATGTCCAAAGCGCATTTTCACTCACCACCGCCCAGCCGCGGCTCACCCTTACCGTACCCAAAGATGCCGCAGCAACCCTGGAATTTGAGTTTCGATCAGCGGATGGCGCCCATGTGCTGAAGTTAGGCCCTGCTCCGGCGCGCGCCTCGCATCTTGATCTCTCCTCGTTTCGCGAATATGGCCCTCAAACACTGGATATTCACTGCACGTTTCATGAGGGCACGCCGCTGGTGGCCATTGATCTCTTGCCGGAGCCGGCCACGGACTCCGCAAACAACATTACTGTGCTTGCCATGACACCGCAATCGCCGCAGCGCCAGTGGAGTTGGTTTGCCTCCTCACCCTTTACTCCCGGTTACCGATATCGCCTGCACAGCACGGGAACCACGGCAAACTCCTGGTCAGATGTTCGTTCACCTTTCGAACCCTTGCTTCTGGACTCCGCGGCAGCAGTCCAGAGTGTTGGCGCTGGAGGCCAGTCATGATCGGCCAGTTCCAGGATATTCAGTATCGCCAGAACATCGATGACCCAGACACATTCTTTTATGTTCCCGGTCAACCGTCTCCGGAACTAACCCCGGCCGGTGTTCCGGCTGCCAGCTTGATTGCAACCGGCAGCGGCGGTTTTTTCTCCCTTGGGACTCATTGGGCCGTGAATCAGGCGCAGCTCCAGGACCTGCAAGAGTATCTCCGCAAACAGTTTCCTGATCTGCCGTCAGCGCCTCGTTTGTCTCCGGAGGCACTGACTATAGACGATGTCAAGCTGGTCTTGCAGATGCCAGATGACAGCACGGAGGTTCTGGCGACGAGCACATCCGCAGGCTATCCTCCGTTCACGGCCCTGTTCAATGTTTCGCTGGACGCGGTCCATTTTGCCCAGGCGAGTTCGGCGCTTTCCGGGCGCGAGAAGGTCCTCAAGGTCTTATACGAGATTTCAGGACAGTCTACTGTCAGTTGCACGGTGACCATTTCCGGCGACGTACGGCCAGACCTGCAGGAATTGGACCCTGGCGCTGACAGCGATGCGTGCCGCTCACAGGTTGATTCTGCGATCACTGGCGGTCGCCTGCAGTTGACGGTATCCGGCGACCAGGTCTCCACTGGTTTGCGCGATAAGACAATTGACAAAGCCAAGGACCAGGCGGCTGAGGTTCTGCAACGCATGCTAACGGGCGCCGATGCAGACCTGGATGCAGCCCATCTGATGGCCAGTGCCACGTTAAGTGAGACGAACCCGGTCAAACTCTCACGTGAGGCCGATGTGGGGAAGTGGTTCAGCGATGGTAGGACAGTCAAGCTCTTTGTCGCCGCCTCCCCGGCTCCCGCTTCAGGCGGCAAAGTGCAGCGGAGCTTCAAGCTGGGCTTTGATCCCAAAGATTTTCCCATTGCGTTTGTGCAAGTGGCATCCGGAGAGGCAAAGCAGCTCCTTCAGCCTCCTGCCTTCAGCCCGGTAACGCTCACCCTGGATTCCAGCAAGCCGGTGACGGTCACCACCAACTACACCGATGGCGGGCCAGCCTATCAGGCGCAGGTGGATGCCGGAAGTGCAACGTCGTTAACACCGCAGCAACTTGGGTTCTGCCTGGTCAGCGTTGACGGCTCAGCGCGCAAGCAGGCCGGGGCGACCCAGATAAAAATTCGAGTTAGATATCTTCCTCAAGGCAATGGCACTGAGGATGAACACACCATCAACTGGCGATACGGAGATTGGACAGATAGTTGGTACTTCGTATCTAGGGATTCCGGGCTGGGCGGCGTTATTGAATATAGCTGGCAAGAAACCGCTAATGACGGATCCGTTGCCGATCACCCGGCGTCAAAGACCAGCGAAACTCAACTGAAATTATAAACAAAACTTTGGAGGTACAAAAATGCTAGCGTGGACAAAAGAGCAAAGAATTCCGGGGGTTGATGACGTCATCGCCTATGGGGACAGCGAGTCTCCCTTCGTTTTCTATCTGGTCTCATCGACACCCAGGTTCCGGATTGGGCCGGATGGATCCCCGGTGTTCCAGTTTCTGAAATATCGTGAGCCTGTTCCCCGAGACGGCGGCAAGAAGGGCGGCGGCTTTCTCATTTGCGATGTGGAATTTTCCGTCCCGTCGGACGCGCTGAAAAAGGCCACGGACGCGTTACAGGAGCAGGTGAACGCTCAGTTCCCAAAAATGAACCCCAAGCCCGTAGTGCAGGTGCGCGAAATCACCTTTACCAAGGGCTCCACGACCGTGCAACTGTTTGATAGTGGCGGGGCCGGTGGCGCCGGGGCCCTGGTCGAAAGATTGCAGAATCCGGGAGCACCCAGTCTGTATGGTGATCTGATCACCCCGATCACGGTTGAGTTTTCGGCGGAAGGCGCAACCCTGGCCGAGCAGGCGCTGCAGAGCAAAGGTCCTTCGCTTCAGGTCATCTATAGCCTGATCGCTCCGGTAGCGCTGCCCAAGATGACATGCACCGTATGGTTCAGTGCTGAGAAGATGATGAGCTATACGCAGAAGGTGGATATTGACAAAGGGTGGTACCGTCCGGACAGCTACAAAGAAAATGTTCGCCAACTATTCATGTCCAGTGAGTCCGGCGGCGTAATCATTTCCGCCGATGGCGTGGTCGATCCGAAAGTCAGAAGCAAGATAGAAGATTGGGGCTTCCAGACCCTGGATGATGCGGTAAAGAGGATGGTTCTAGGCGACATTCCCGATGTCTCTCCTGATGACCGGAAAGTTCCCGATGGCATTGACCACCTGGACCGCAGCATCGCTGTCACTAAGCTCGCCAGCTTCTCGCGCACGTTGACCGAGGGTATGACCATCGAGGTTGACCTGGGTCCACGCGGAAGTTTGCCGGGTATCAGTACGCTCACGGACAAAGATGGCAAGCCCCTCCAGTGGAAAGACTTTGCCAGGACCGTGGATCTAAATGATCCCTTCTTCCAGCAGATCAACATCAATATTCGCGCCAATGCCGATTTCAACAGCCTGCCTATCTTCAGCATTGATGGGCAAATCAGCTATGACGAGGGCAGCACCCACGCCAGCCAGGCTTTTACCCTCAACAACCCCAATGACGTGGTCAAGTTCGCCAGCTTCACCGAGAACAATAAGCGGGCCTACAGCTACAACTATAAAGTCAACTACAAAGGCGAAACCAGGACGTTTGATTCAGGCACGATTCTGAGCAAGGGGGATGAGCCTCTCACCATCGATGTTGGCGATACCGGAGTGCTGGTGGCGAACGTACAGGCCGGCGACATCAATTTCGACGAGGTCACGCAGGCGCTGGTGACGGTCCACTACGAAGACCCCTCTAACAATGTCGATCCCGTGGAATGGGAGATGACCCTGGACAAGGACCACAAGGCGCAGACATTCCAGAAGGTGATTTTCGCCACACGAAACGCGTCCTTCAAGTACAAAGTGAAATATGACATGAAGGATGGCAAGACCTACCTGGTTGACTGGAAGACAAATCCCGCATCACAGATCTACGTGGGCAGTCCGTTCGGCGGCCGCAAGACCCTGCACCTGCGGGCCATCGGCGACTTGCAGTCGGATGTCTCCACTATTTTCCTGGATGTAAAGTATGTGGATACCAGCAACAACTATAACCAGTCCAACTCGGTAGCATTGAGCAAGGCAACGCCCTTTATCGACTGGACCTTCCCCGTGATTGACGATAGCGTGGGCACGGTCACCTACTCGGGCAGCATCCAGTTCATGGATGGCACTGTGCAGAACATCGCCGAAACTACTGCCACAAAAGACACCATCCTTGTTGGCCGGGCCAAGGACGATACTGAGTTCCTTAGTGTGAGTCTGCCTCCAGACCTGCTCGACTTCACCAAGCTGAAGCTGGTCAAGGTTGCGCTCCACTACGTGGATGCGGACCACGATATGAACAGCACCAAGGATTTCATCATTACCAAAGCCACCAGCAATGCTCCGGTGTGGACGCTGCGTCTTCAGGACAAGACCAAGCGGAGCTATGACTATCGGGCTTCCTTCTTCATGCTGGATGGAACAAGCAAATCCATCGGCCCGATTACAACCGATGAGCCGATCCTGCTGCTGGAAATGCCTGCGGCAGCGGCGGGGGCGTGAGACATGATTTATCTGAATCCGCCGTTCCCGATGATCAACGGTGTTTCGTTGATGCCAGACCACCAGAACCCGAACTGGTTCTACTACCTGCCTCTGATGCCGAGGCTCACCCAGTTGAACGATCCGGCGACCGGGCAGGGAGTCCCGCAGCTGCAGCTTCTTAAGTTCCGTGGCTCCGCGGGCGCCGGCGGCTTCCTCAACTTTGACTGTAACGTTGGCATTGACGATAAGGTGCTGAGTGACGTTGCCGACGAACTCAGGAGCAGCTTGCACCTCAAGCAAACACCGACGCTTGGCCCCCTGCCGATTGTGGATGGTACAGTCCGCCTGCTGTTGCTCGGGGCTTCCACTCCGGATGCGCCACCACCCGGAACCAAGCCCAGTTCCTCCAGCAGTTCAGGCTCATCATCATCATCTTCATCTTCAAGTTCTGCGGCGGCTGCTTCTGCCGCCGCGGCGCCAAAGTTTGTTACCCGCATCGATCAGAGCGCGCATCCGGCGCTCTACGGCGATAACCAGGCGACCTTTTCGGTCTCCCTGGATGCCGCCGGGGTTGCCGTGCTGGAGCAGGCGATTCAAGGACAAATGGCGCCCATGGGAGTTGTCTATTCGCTGGACTATCTGGCGTTGCGGCCCGCCTATAACGTCCACCTTCACGTCGATTGGGACCGCGTCCAGAAATCTCTCGACGAATCGTTCGGCGCCGATTTTATTTTCTTCTCCAGCCAGATTGATACAGCCGTGGACAAACTGATAGAGAGCCGTGTGATCCAGATGGACGTAGACACATTTGTTCCGGAAGGTGAAGATACCGCCAGCATCATTTCCAGCCGTGACCGCGCCGTTCAGGAGGTGCGGGACATGATTACCAACGCCTTCTTCCAGCCGAGTCTTGACCCGACCAAGCAGCAGCCGGACGGATGGGACAAAGCGACACAGTTCATGGAGTCTGCCTCAAGGATGGCCGCGACCGGCGGTCTGGGTGGAGCGTTTTCCTACAAGAAGACCGATTACACCCGAATCGACAAAAAGATGCTCGAAGTAAACATGAGCGAGCGCACCACGGTGAAACGCACCATCTATCCCCAGGGCCATCTGGCCGGCTTATTTCAGGTGCTCCGTGATCAGCATCTCGATCTCAGCCGCTTCGTTGTCCCTGTAAACCTTGATGATCCCTGGTTCCAGAGACGCCAGGTGAATGTGATTTCACGAGCCAATTTTGATGATGACAGCGTGACCTCGCTCAATGTGCAGTTGCGCTACGGAAATGATGGCAAGAGCGTCCTGCTCGAGCCCACCCACTTGACGGACAAGGTTGACTGGGCCAGCAACCTCTCCGACGGTGCTATGCAGAGAGACGTAAACTATCAATATACCGTCAGCTTCAAAAATATTGATGGCACGCAACGGCCTCCCAGCATCGACTCGCCCCAACTGGTAACGCAGGCGGACAATCTGGAGATCGATCCCCGCCGGCTCTACTCCATGGTTCACGTTCCCATCACCACCATCAGTTTCCCCTGGCAGAAATATCCAGCCGTGGAAATCCAGGTGCGTTACACCGATGCGGCCAATAACCTGCACGAGCAGCAGACCTTTCTGCTGAACAGCGATAAGAACTCTCAGGAGTGGAAGATCTTCATCCTGAACCCGCGCCTCACAGACTTTGAGTACCAACTCACCTACCGGGCCGCGGACGGCCACGATCTGGTCAAACCGTGGGTCACTACCGACCAGCAGGAAATCATCATACGCGATCCCTTTCCCACGAAACGTAGCGTGGATGTTGTGGCAGCCGTGTCGTGGGACAAGGTGCAGAACGTATTTGTTGATCTGTTCTACGATGACCCCGGCAACAGCATTTCACAGCAGGGCTCAGTGAGTTTCTCCAAAACTGATCCAACACCCAAGAATTTCTCTGTGGAGATGCGCGATCCCAGCCAGCGACGGGTCGCCTATGAGATCACCATCCTTTCCGCTGACGGAGGAATGGTGCAAATACCGCGCTCGTACACGCTGCAGGCCCGGATTCTCGTGAGGAGCGATATGCACGGTTACAAGATCATCACCATTCGCCCGCAAGCGGCTGATTTTGACGCGCTCCAGATCAAACAGGTTATCGTCAATACCAAATATGAAGACCTTGGCAATGGCGTGAGTATCAACGGCCAATGTGTCTTTACTAAACCGGGAGATCCGGTGGGAAATTTTGAATTTGCTGTCATCGATCCCAATCAAACCAAGTACAGCTATCAGTCTTCCGTGCAATTCACCAACGGGCTGTCTCGCGATACTGACTGGCAAATGACGGATGCGCCGGATCTGGTGATCTCCGTTACCTAAAAGTAAGGAACAGGTGTGCCGGAGTCAGGTGTGAAAGCGTGTCGCGCCCGGTAAGCGCGGCGCTTGCATTACAAAATGCTTTGGAGAGGCGCCTGCATGGCTGCCTGAGGAGGGGGTTCATATGCTGCTACTGTCAGCGGCCAAAACCATCACTGTAGATGGAGTCACTGTATTTCCGGATCACGCCGATCCTAACCAGTTCTGGTATTTGCCCGGTCCGGTGAGTCTGGCACGCAGAACGGACGGCCAGGCAGTCTTCACCTTTATCAAGTACAAGCCGGCGGCGGTTGAAGGCGGCGCAAAAGGCGGCGGTTTCGTCATGTTCGCCACCAGCCTCAAGCTGGACCCCGGGACCGAGGGCCGTATCAAGGGGCAACTGTCCGGCATCGCGCCCGGCGATCCTATTCTCAGCCTGGTTCAGTTTGATACCGGAACTGTCAAATGTGTAGCGCTCAATCTTCAAGGCTCGGGCGGGACTTCCGCCTCCGCCGCGGCCGCCGGCTCCTTTAACGCCGTAGAAGAAATCCTCGGCGCTAATACGCCCTCGCTTGAGGGTGATGAAGAGGCGGCGTTCAGCCTCACGCTGAGCCAGGAAGGGGCAATCATCCTGGAGCAGGCCTATAAGCAAGGTACAGGACCAATCGGCGTGGTTTATGACCTGAAGTTTACTGGCTTGCGTCCCTCGCTGGATGTAAAGATCACCGCTGATTTCAGCCGCATCTACGATGGTCTGAGCGCCAGCCTTACCGGTCAGTATTATTTTGTGAAAGCCGACCTGGAGGCTGCGTTCGAGAAGATGGTGCAGGATGGCACTATCAAGATCGAAGTCACCAATTTCACCAGCGACCAGGATGCAAAAGACAAGGAAAAATGGGCGCTGGATTTCTTTACACAAGACCTGCTGGCTAAGTGGTTCGAGCCGACGCTCAATCCCGGTCAGCCCAAAGTCGATGTCGATAGCGGTGGAGGCGGTGTATTGGGCGCTGTGGGGAGCGCCATAGGAAAAGCCACCTCCGGTTCGGGATCAGGTGCTGCTGCAGGCGCCAGTGGTGTGGGAGCAGGTGGCGCGGGATCTGGCGGCGCCGGATCCGGTGCTGTCTCCGGTGCACATCCTGCAACTCCAGGCACTGCGGGCTCTCCGGCTTCAGGCCCGGGATCAGGTTCTGCCACTGCCGCGGGTTCCGCAGCGCGTCCTTCAGGTTCTACGCCTTCAGGTTCTACGCCTTCGAGTTCTACCCCAGGGACCGCGACCAGCGCCGGCTCAAGTTCTGGCGCAAGCACGGGTACTGGAGCTGCTTCCACTTCGGGAACCGGAACAGGGGCTGGTTCGAGCACGGGCGCAACATCAGGTGGTTCCGGTTCGAGTACCGGCGCGGGCACTGCTGCTAGCAGTTCTGGATCAGCCTCAACATCCGCCCCCAGTACGGCGGGAAAGACCAGCACTGGCACAGCGCCGGCGGCAGCGCCTGGCCACGCACGCGCGGTTCTCACCCAAAATCCCGATCCTCCGCCCGCCGGAACTGGTATGCAGTTTACGCCTTCAACCTCAGGCATCACGGAGACCATCACTGTTGCTGTGGGCTCCACTCCACCGACCGTCACTGTGGATGGCGCAGCCCGCACGCTCAATGCCTCGCACCAGTTCACCGTTGATGTAGCTCCGGGCGAGCACCACGACATCACCGTACAATATCCGGCTGGTACGCGGCCCTCTGAGACCTTTGATCTTCTATTCCAATTCGATCTTCCTGCTGCCGCAGGGTTTGCTATACAGCCTCCGAGTGCGTCCTACAGGGCATATCTGACCAATACGGCTAATGATCAGCCTTTCCGGCGCAGTCACGCTCCCAGCGGAAGTTCGACCAGCAGGGGCGCACAGGCTTTGCGCGACTGGATCAACACCCTGGCGGACCCCAAGACCGTGGAATTGGACGCCCATGCAAGCTGGGAAGGATTTGAGGACACCGCGCACATGCAACATAATCTTGATCTTTCCAATCGCCGTTTGCAGGTGGCGCTGGGGATCATCGGAGATCACGCGCAGCCCAGGTTGGTGGGTCCAGGTTTCACGGGCGATGCGGACGCTCACGCCGCCAATCGCAGGAGCGCGGCGGGTGGCACTGCGGACAATCCAGACCGCGCGGTTCATATCAAGGGTTACACCGGGCCCGGCGGGACTGCGACCACCGTTACGGGCCGCATCAGCCGGCCGGCAGATCCAGCGCAGCCCTCTCAACCCACGCAACCCACGCAGCCGACCAAGCCACCAACACCTACAACGCCAACCACTCCCACAACTCCTACAACTCCGGCTACACCAGCCAAACCAGACCAGACACCGAAGGCCGGCAGTAGTGACCAAATCGCAGGTTCTCCCGCCATTGCGTTTAAGCTGAAGTTTGTTCATCAGGAAGAGAAAAAGACCATGGTGTTTGAATATCACCGCTCGGATGCAACCCAGCGCACCTATGCGCCGCAAGGGTTCTTCGGGCTCATGCTGGGCGATCTCAGTGACGACGAAAAGCATTTCGTTGAAGTTGACCTGGACGACCCGTTCTTCCGGGAGTTTGCCGTCACGGTTCAGGCGCCCATCAATTTCCAGAAGATCGGCTTGCTGTCTTCTCATGTTTCGCTCGACTATGGCGATCGCGACGATGCCGTCAATTTCAAGCATGGCGACGTAATCTTTGATCCTTCGCGGCCTAAAGAGTACAAGTTCGCCGTGTTCATGAATGCCAACCATGACACCAATTACTCCTATGCGACGGAATATCATTTCGATCCTGATTCGGGTTGGGATGGCCGGACATTCTCCTATCAATTCGACCCGCAGACCACGGAGGACCGCAATCTATTCCTGAACCCATACGATCAAATTGGGTTTCTGGAGGTACAGGTGTTTCCGCACCAGGTTGATCCGGGCGTGATGGAGTCCATTGATGTTGATCTGGCACATACGGATCCGGGCGGGGCGGTGGTTCGCCGCACCCTCAACGTGACTCCGGGCTCCCAGCCGCAGTTCTGGAGGGTGCGCCTGGATGATCCGAAGGCAAGCACCTATACTTACCAGCTCACTCACCACCTGAAGGATGGAACTGTCAAGACGGCCGACCCGGTTACCACTACGGCCACCGCCTTGGCTGTCAACGATCCTTTCGAGCGCGCCATCGAGATCGATTTCATCCCCATGTTGAACCCCGCGACCACGCGAATGGTGTTTATCGATGTCCAGTACGATGATGATCACAATGCATATCATCGGCAGGAGCGCCTGGAACTGTTAGGCAACGCGCAGAATCCCGTGCATCTGCGCATCGCGCTTCTGGATCCGGCCAAGACCACATACAGCTACCGGCTGACGGTGGTCGGGACAGGCAACCAGATGAGGCAGGGAAAATTTATTGAAACAACTGAAACACTCATCGCGGTTTCAGATGCTCCGTGACGGACGATGTTGTGAGAGTTCGGCCCTGGATCATGCCCTGAACCGAATGTCCGAGTGCGCTCCGCTCCAAACCCGGCATGCACGCGGGGCGCTCGATGTGCTGTTGCGGGGAGTACGCACATCGCCCTGGCCGGAGGTGGCCTGGGCATTTAGCCAGCTGACCCCGGATGGTTTTCCGGTGGAATTCACCTTCTCCTCTGAACCCGGCAACACCGTCCGTTACGCGCTGGAGGTAGCCGGACCGGAGATGCCGGAGCACCAGCGCGTAAGAGAAGCTTTTCGCCTCTACCAAACTCTGGCCGGCCATCCTGCGTCGAGGGACGTCGAGCAGTCTATGCTCGAGATGCAAACGGACGAGGAACTCTTCTACGGCGCATGGTTTGGCGGAGCGCATGGGACGGACTCCGACCGTTACAAAATCTATGCTGAGGTGCCCAAGAGTGCCTCCCTGGATAAATTGAGCAAAGATCGACTGGGCAGATTCGTTCCATGTGACTTGACGCAAGGCCCGCTTCTCCCGCATTGCCGGTCGTTTCCTGTAATGTTGGGTTTTCAGCCGGACACCGGCGTGCGCGAATTGTATTTTCGATCTGCTGGGCTGGCGGTGGAAGACCTGGGAAGACTATTGTGGAGCAACGGGTTGGCTCATCGTTATCAGGAAACCCTGGAACTCATGAGAGCTACCTGCGGCCGGCCAGGAGTGACAGCAGCGATTCAGGGCTTCAGCCTGGCTCGCGACTGCGCTCAGAGCGTAAAAGCGATTTCGTTATTTACGGATGCGTATGTCGTCTTCGGCAATGACGCGCACGCGCGGCGCACCCTGTTGCAAGTTGCGCGCTCACAAAACTGGGCGCTTGACCTCTATGAGCAAGCGACCAGGCCTCTCCAAGATCGCGAGGATCTCGTCCGCCATCAGGGAGTTATTGCCTGGATCGTGTCTGATCAGAGCCCAATTGAGGTGCGCATCGGATTGAGACCTCCTGAACCACCTGTCCCTCTACCGCCTCTTGCTTGAGAGCGTCCCTGGTTCCCTCCATGAAACTTGTTTATCTCGATTTGCTAGGCGTATCATGCTGCTGCACTTGTATGTGATTGATAGTTCAAGTCTTGTGGGGGGAATCATGAAGAACTCTTTATCGCCGGCGCCCAACGGTCTGCGATGGGTGGCTTGCCTGTTGCTGGTGGCTGGCTGCACGGCCTGGTTCGCCGGTCCAACTCGGGCCGTTGGCCAGACGCGCGATTCGATCACGGTCGGCGTCGTTTTGCCGACCACGGGCAAAGAAGGCAAACCAGGGACTTATCAAAAAGAGGGTATTGAACTAGCCATCAAGCAAATCAACGATAAAGGCGGGATTGCAGTCAAAGGCAAGAAGTACCAGATTAAGGAAGTTTTTTATGATGATGGTTCAGACGGCAGCAAGTCGGCAACGCTGGTAGAGCGCGCCATGACCTCGGACAATGCCATCGCAGTGCTGGGCGGCTACTCCACTTCTTTGGGAGAGCCTGAGTCCGTGATGGCGGATCGCCATCAGACACCATGGATCACCACCGGCGCAGGCGCCACCAGCATTTTCAGCCATGGCTATCAATACGCCTTTGGAACCCTCAGCCCGGTCCAGTTGATGGGGACCACGACAGCAGAGTTCCTCGGCAGTATGGTGGACCAGGGTAAGCTGAAGAGAGGGCTTAAGATCGCCATGGCCGTGGAGAATACCGACCACGGCATTGATTACGTCAACGGAGTCCAGGACTGGGTGAGCAAACACCCAGGCTACTTCACGATTGTCTTTAGCGAAAAGTTCGAGCTGCACGGCACCGATTATTCTCCCTTGTTACAGAAGGTGAAGGCCGCGAGGGCGGACATTTTCCTGAGCGATGCCCATCTGGACGACTACATCACCATGGAGCGGCAATATCTGCAGAGCGGCATGCACCACCAGATGGTCAGCTACGGTGCGCGCGGCCCCGAGGTGAATGCCCGCCAGGCGCTTGGCGATGGAATCAATTACCTTTTTGCCGGCATCTGGTGGTCGGACAAGCTGCCGTATCCGCAGGTAAAGCAGTTTGCCGCCGACTATAAGCAATTCACCGGCCACGATCCCGATTCCTGGTACGCGGCCACCGCTTATGACGGGATGCGCATCCTGTCTCAGGCCATTGCCGCCGCCGGATCAATCGACAAGGCAAAAATTCGCGACGCCCTGCGTAAGGCCGTGCTGAAGGAGTCAGTGCTTCCAGGCGCCGTGTTGAAGTTTGAGGCCAATGGGCAGGCCGGGTATCCATTCCTGATTGTGCAGAACAAGCCCGGCAGCAAATATGACATCGTATATCCGAAAAATGGCGCCACCGGGGACGCCGTAGCACCGATACCATAAGACCCCACTCATGAGCTTTGTCGACTACCTTGACCCGCTGGTTGCCGCGGTGCTGCTGGCTGGCATCTACGCAGCGATGTCCGTGGGAATGACGGTCATTTACGGCGTCATGAAAATTGTGAATCTGGCCCATGCCGGGTTCCTGATGCTGGGGGCGTTTTTTGCCTACACGCTCTTCGAACGTTTTCACATAGATCCTCTCATCGGCGCTCTGCTGGCCCTGCCGGCGTTTTTCCTCTTTGGCATGGCCGTGCACTGGCTGCTGGTGCGCTGGTTGCCCAAGTCCGACCAGCCTACCCTTTCCTCTCTGCTGCTCATGTTCGGCTTCTGGCTGGTCTTGCAGAATATCGCCTATTTGATCTGGCAGGATGAAGACCGCTCGATTACCACCTCGTATACTCTTTCCGCTGTGCACGTTGGTCCCCTCTACGTTCCCAAGGCGCGCCTCATCGTCTTCGCGGTCGCGGTAGTTTCTGTCGTGGTGCTGCAGGTAGTGCTGCGGAGAAGCTGGTTTGGGCGGGGCATGCGAGCACTGATCCAGAATCCTTTTGCAGCGCAGCTTGTTGGCGTAGACGACCGCAAAACCGCCATGCTGAGCTTCGGATTGGGGACAGCGTTTGCCGGTTTTGCCGGGGCACTGCTCGCGCTTCTCTACTCGTTCAGTCCTGACTTCGGGCGGCCCTTTCTGCTCCGCTCGTTCGTCATCATCGTCTTAGGCGGACTGGAGTCCTTTTCCGGCGTTGCCGTGGGAGCGCTGATCCTGGCGCTGGTAGAGACCTTCAGCATTTTCTGGATTCCCGCTAGTTATCAGCCTGCTATTGCTTACGGCCTGCTGGTGCTGGTGCTGTTGTTTTTGCCCAAAGGCATCGCCGGGCTGCTGGAGAAGAAATGGCGGGCCGCATGACAGCCAGCGCCATCCTTCAACGCGTGCGCTGGAAAAGCTTTTTGCCTTACCTGCTGTTACTCGTCTTTCTGCTGCTGCCGGCCGCGGGGCTTAGCGCCAATCTAACTCGCCTCTTTTTCATCACTTTCGTCTGGATGATTACCGGGATTGCCTGGAACATCATTGGCGGGTTCGCCGGCCAGGTCTCATTTGGCTTTGCTGTCTTTTATGGTTTAGGCGCTTACACGGCTGCGCTGATGATCAATGCCGGAAGAAATCCCTTCTTCGCCTTGATCGCAGGGGGCGGAACGGCAGCATTGGCTGCGTTCCTGGTCGGCCTGCCTACATTTCGACTGCGTGGCCCATACTTCACCATCGCCACCATCGGAGTTACGGAAGCGGTGCGCGTGATCATGAGCAACATCTCCGTTACGGGAGGAGCGAGCGGCTATCGCATCAACGAATTTGGCCCCTTTCGACAACTCGAGCACTACTACACGGCTTTGGCCACAGTAGCTTTGTCTGTGGCGATCTCTGCCGTGATTGCGAGAAGCCGGTTTGGCCTGGCGCTGCGCGCCATCAAGCAGGACCAGGATGCCGCTGCCGATTTGGGCGTAAACCCCTATCGTTTCAAATTGTGGGCCCACGCCATTGCCGCAGCCTTGACTGGGATTGCCGGCGGCATCTACGCGAGGTATGCCATCTTCATTGAACCGGGCGGCGTCTTTGCATTTAATACCGGAGTTTCCATTCTGCTCCTGCCGGTGATTGGCGGCATTGGCACTGTTTGGGGCCCAGTGCTGGGAGGAGCAGTGTTTGGTGTTGTGGAAGAGGAACTGGTGGTAAATTTTCCTCAGATTCATCTCCTCCTCTATGGATTGCTGCTGATACTCATCATTCTGCTGGAGCCAGATGGTCTGGTTGGGTTGTTCCATCGACTGCTTAAGTTTTTTAGGAGACAACGTGAAGATTCTGGAGGTCCAGGCGCTGACAAAGTACTTTGGGGGCGTGGCCGCCTTGAAGGACGTGAGCTTTGATGTTCCCGAGAAACATATTTGCGGATTCATCGGGCCCAATGGCGCCGGCAAGACCACACTTTTCAGCGTGATCTCTGGAGCGGTGCGCCCTTCCGCCGGCAAAGTGCGCCTGCGGGGCAGGGACATTACCGGTGCTCATCCGGCAGCGCTGGTGAAGATGGGAGTCGCGCGAACGCATCAGATTGTGCGTCCATTTCGCGCCATGACCGTGGTTGAAAATGTGCGGCTGGCAGTCCATTTTGGGCGGGGCGCTGTAGCTGCCGCACACTCTGCCCAGGAGAAAGCGATGGAAGTGTTGCGGCACGTCGGCCTGAAACAGAAGGCGCACCTGCTGGCTTCAGTGCTTTCCCTGGGCGAGCAGAAGCGGCTGGAAGTCGCACGAGCCCTGGCTACGGGAGCCGATCTCCTGCTTCTGGATGAAATCTGCGGTGGCCTCAATTCAACGGAGACCCGGGCGATGCTCGATCTGATCCAGCGCATTCGGGATGGTGGCTCTACCATTATGTACGTTGAACATGATATGAAAGCTGTCATGTCCGTCTGCGATCACATTACGGTCCTGGATTTTGGGCAGAAACTGGCGGAAGGCAAGCCCGAAGAGATCCAGAATAACGATGCCGTGATCAAGGCCTACCTGGGAAACCCAAGTCTGGGGAGCGGTCCGAGTGCCTAGCGACTCCCGTGAGAAACTGTTGATTGTCGAGGGCCTGGAGGTAAGTTATGGCGCGGTCCAGGTGCTGTGGGGAATTTCGTTTTCCGTAGGTAAAGGAGAGGTGACTTGCATCATTGGCTCCAATGGAGCAGGGAAGACCAGCACCTTGACCACGGTGGCCGGTGTGCGGCCGGTAAAGCGCGGACGCATCCTGTTGGGCAAAGAAGACATTACCGCGCTGCCTGCGCGCGAGAGAGTCAAGCGTCACATCAGCCTGGTTCCGGAAGGGCGGCAGCTCTGGCCGGGGATGTCCGTGGAAGATAATCTTCTGATGGGCTGTTTTCTCAGCTCGCTGCGCAAGCGCGCCAAAACGAATCTGGCGCGCATTTACGATCTTTTTCCCCGGCTTAAGGAGCGGCGGCACCAATTGGCCGGCACGCTCTCCGGCGGCGAGCAGCAGATGTGCGCCATCGGCCGCGGCCTCATGTCCGAGCCGCAACTCCTGTTGCTGGATGAGCCTTCGCTCGGCCTGGCTCCCATTCTGGTGGAAGAGATATTCAAAATGGTTGGTGAAATCGCCGGCCAGGGCATGACGATTCTGCTCGTGGGGGAAAATGTGAATTACACTTTACAGGTTTCCAATTACGGCTACGTGATGGAAGTAGGCCGCATTACTCTGGAAGGTCCCAGCTCGATGCTGGCGAACAATGAGCACGTGCGCAGGGCGTATTTGGGGATGTGAGTGGAAACCGAAATGTTTCGCCGCTGATTTACGCTGATGAACGTTGATTCAAAGAAGGGCAAGAAAGCTCTGCTTCTTGCATCCGTGCAGGTAAGGCAGTCATCCAGAGAGTGAGAGTGCACTCCTATGCGAAAGATGCATTCCTATATGTTATTGGTGTTTCTGGGCACGACCATTTTGTTGCTGGCGGCCTCGGTCGGTTCTCACCAAACTGTCACCGGCAAAGCGGCCTACGCCGACTATAGCCAGCAACAGCCCGGTATATTCCGGAAGATAACTCTGGCGGATTTTCCGCAACCGTTTGCCAGCCAGTCTGCTTTCAACCAGCCCAAAGTGATTCCACGCCCGGAAAACGCATGGCCAAAGGCGTTGCCGGGATTCAAAGTTGACCTCTATGCGACTGGGCTGAACTACAACCGGCTGATTCGCACCGCGCCCAACGGTGATCTTTTTCTGGCTGAGAGCCGGGGAGGAGAGATCAAGGTATTTCGGGGAATCGATAAAGACGGTAAAGCACAGCAGGCTGAGGTTTGCCGCCGGTCTCAAGATGCCCTTCGGCATTGCTTTTTATCCTCTGGGGCCTGATCCGCAATGGATCTATATCGGCAACACCGATTCGGTGGTGCGTTTTCCTTATCACAATGGCGACTTGAAAGCATCAGGAGCACAACAGGTGATCGTTCCTGAACTGCCGGGCGGCGGCCAATTGACGGGCGGAGGGCACTGGACGCGAGACATCGCGTTTTCGCGCGACGGAAAGAAGATGTACGTCTCGGTGGGGTCGCGCTCCAACAATGACGATGCCGACGATGATCCCCGGGAACTGCACCGGGCGGACGTTTTGGAGTACAACCCGGATGGCAGCGGTTTTCGCGTCTTTGCCTACGGCATTCGCAATGCCGTTGGCATTGCCGTCCAGCCCGAGACCGGAGAATTGTGGGGCTCCGTGAATGAGCGCGATGATCTGGGCGATGATCTCCCACCGGACTACATCACCCACATCCAGGATGGAGGCTTCTACGGCTGGCCGTGGTTCTACATGGGCGGCAATTGGGACCCCAAGCACAAAGGCAAACATCCTGAACTGAAAGACAAGGTGATAACGCCGGACGTTCTCCTGCAACCCCACTTCGCCTCGCTGGAAATGTTGTTCTATGAAGGCAAGCAATTTCCCGCCGAATATCGTGGGGACATCTTTGCCGCCGAGCACGGCTCATGGAACCGCACGAAGCGCGGTGGCTACGAGGTGATCCGCGTGCCGCTGCAAAAGGGACGCGCTACTGGCGAGTATGAAGACTTTCTCACCGGCTTTGTCACGGCTGATGGCAACGTCTGGGGACGTCCAGTGGGCGTCGCAGTGGGGAAGGATGGTTCACTCTTCGTCAGCGACGATGGCTCCAAATCTATTTGGAGGGTCAGCTATACAGGGAAATAATTCCCCGGTTGTTTAGCATAGCTAAAGCACGGGTATCAGGAGCAAGTTCCGCTCTTGGCCAGGAGGGACGCGCCCGTTGAATTGAAATCCTCACCCTGCCGCAGCTTTCCCTTTTTTTGTGGGAGCGGCCTTCTTGCCCGTCGGAGCTGCTGCTTTTGCCGGACTTCCTGACCCAGTATATGGATTGTAGTTCGCGGCCGGGTACCACTCGCCGCGAAAGAGTTTTGCCTGGTCGGCTACGCTGCATCTCTGCACGTGGTCATTGTCCTGAAATGAGTGATGAACGTTTGGCGTGCCCCAGTCCCCACCCCAAATCAGACCGTGCGCCTTGGCCAGGCTGGCCAGGAAACTGAAGTCGCCTTTCCATGATGGCTCGCCATTTACATCTTTCACCACATCACAGGCCAGGCCGTAGTGATGGACTCCCACGTTTTTCAACTGGCTTGCGTGCTGATTAAACAGCTCCAGTTGCCGTTCCTGGCTGCGGTACGTCTCGTAGATCATCAGCTTGATTCCATGCGCCGCCGCATCGTGAATTACAGCCTGCACCGCTGCCCGGGTCGCCGGTTCCAGCAACGCCGGATCGCTCACTCGTTTGGTGGAGTGAAACCGCGCATCTTTTTGGATGACGTCCGTGTAGAAGTTGCCCATATCGAGTCCTCCTCCTGATTCCGAAAGAAGGCAATTATGCCACAAGGCGTGACGCCTTCAATGGGAATAAGGCGTCACCCCGTGACACAAATCTGCTATGGACCGATGTTCAGAAGGTAAAGGTCTGCTCTTCCGCTACCATGACCACCGGTGGGCCGCCAGAGGAAATGGCGACGGCATGGGCCACAGTCTCTTTTCCACCATCCGAGGCTGCGCACGCCTGGAGGGCTTCCATGGAGGGGAAATGGACCTCGGCAATGCGGTAGTAAGGCGGGACTCCCTGCGGGGCGCCCACTACTTTGGTAGCAACGAATTTGGTCTTGCCTTTGAGTTTCTCCACCGCCATGGGAACGTGTTCGTTTTGATATAACTTCTCAAATGCATCAATGTCTTTGGGACGTGGATACATTACAACCAGTTTTACAGGTGGCATTCAATCAGCTCCTAGCTGCTAGCGTCTGGCTGCTAGCTAAAGCTTTTAGCCTTTGCCACTGGCTCTTGGCCCTTAGCCGTTGGCAAAGTCCAAAATCAAATGTTTAAGCTCCACGGGGCCAAGGCCCGCGAGTTATTGGATTAAGATTGATTTAGTTCACAGCTGCGGTTGAGATTTTCGCGAGAAGCCGGCAGCCAGTAGCTGCTTTTACGCTGCCGCTTCATTTCTCTTATCAAAATCCTTGAATCCCTTGCCTTCGTCGGCTAGCTGTTTCAGCAACGGGGCGGGCGTCCAAAGTTCGCCATGCTGGTTGTGGAATTCGCTGATGCGCTCGTAGACTTTCTTCAAGCCCACCGTGTCCGCATACCACATGGGGCCGCCTCGATAAGCAGGGAAGCCATAACCATTGAGATAGATGATGTCGATATCCACCGCGCGCAAGGCGTAACCTTCTTCCAGAATCCGCGCGCCTTCATTTACCAGAGCGTAGATGCAGCGGTCCACTATCTCTTCCGTTGAAATCTGGCGCTGCTTGATTCCGGCCTTGGCCGCCGCCTCGCGCACCAGCTCTGCCACCGCTGGGTCGGGGATGGGACGGCGTTCTGCATCGTACTTGTACCAGCCCGCACCGGTCTTTTGCCCATAGCGGCCCTGCTCGCAGAGGAGATCTTCGGCAATTGGCTGCCGCACACCAGGTTTTTCCAGATGACGGTACTCTTTGCGAATTCTCCAGCCAACGTCCAGTCCTGCAAGATCGCCGGTGGCCATGGGCCCCATGGCCATGCCGTAGTCGTAGAGCGCCTTGTCCACGGCCTCCACACTCGCGCCTTCTTCCACCAGGAATTGAGCTTCACGGCGGTACGGCCCGAACATACGGTTGCCGACAAAGCCGCGACAGTTGCCCACGAGTACGCCTACTTTGCCCAGCTTCTTGGAAAGCTGCATGCAAGTTGCGATCACCTCTTTACTGCTGGCCTTGCCACGCACGATCTCCAGCAGGCGCATCACGTTTGCCGGGCTGAAGAAATGTGTGCCGATGACCGCGCCCGGCCGTTTTGTCGCCGATGCGATCTCATCAATGTTCAGGGTCGAGGTGTTGCTGGCCAGAATCGCACCCTGTTTGCATATCTTGTCCAGTTCGCCAAAGACCTGTTTCTTGAGCGCCATGCCCTCAAACACCGCCTCCACTACCATGTCCACGCTTTCGAACCCGTCATAGCCAACGGTCGGCTTGATGAGCTTCAAACGCTCGTCCATATACTGCTGGGTGAAGCGGCCACGCTTGACCGAGTTTGCATAGTTTTTCTGGATTGTAGCCAGGCCTTTGTCCAGCGCCGCCTGGTCCGCCTCTTTGAGCAGCACCGGGATGCCGGCATTGGCGAAGACCATTGCAATGCCGCCGCCCATGGTTCCAGCGCCGATCACGGCCGCGCTCTTTACTGGAATAAGCGGTGTTTCCTTGGGTACGTCCGGAATCTTGGCCACTTCACGCTCGCCAAAGAAGACATGAATCATGGCCTTGGACTGGTCAGAAAAGAGACATTGGATAAACAGCTTGTTCTCTGCTTCGCAGCCCTGGTCGAAGGGCAGCTTGGTAGCTGCTTCAACCGCATCAATGGCGGCCAGCGGGGCCATCATGCCGCGCTGCTTCTTACGCGCTGCCTCCCGCGCCGCCGCGAAGATTGGCGCGTTCTGCTCCGGCGTTCCCAGTTTTTCTTTGCGCTCACGCGTCTTGGGCGCCGGTTTTACCGCGATCTCGCGCGCAAAGGCGAGCGCGCCCTGAAGCAGATCGCCCTCAATCAACCGGTCTACAATTCCCAGCTTCAAGGCTTCCTGCGCTTTGATCGGATTACCGTCCGCGCACATCTCCACGGCTTTGGCCACGCCTGCCAGCCGAGGGAGGCGCTGCGTTCCGGCTGCTCCGGGTATGATGCCAAGCTTTACCTCAGGCTGTCCCACCTGTGCGTCTGGGGAGGCGACCCGGTAGTGTCCCGCCATCGCCAATTCCAACCCGCCGCCGAACGCCGTTCCGTGGATGGCCATGACCACGGGCTTGCTGCAATCCTCGATCCGCACCAGCATGGGAACAAAGGCCACGCCGCGTTGAGTTTTCCCGGATGTGATCTTGCCGAACTCCTTGATGTCCGCCCCGGCGACAAAGGTCCGCCCGCCGCCAATCAATACAGCCGCTTTGACGCTCGAGTCTTTGTCGATCTTTCCGATTGCGTCGCTGATTCCTTCCGGCACGCCCGGACTCAGCGCATTCACTGGAGGATTGTTGATGGTGATGATGGCAATGTCGTTATCTTTGGTGAGTTGTACAAGTTCGCTCATGGGTCCTCTGAAGGCAGTACTCAGTATTTAGCTACTAGCTGCTAGCCACTAGCTTCTAGCTAAAGGCTTTTGGGCTTTGGAAAAATCAAATTCTTTAGCGGATCGCTCTTGCCAACAAAAAACAGCCAACTGATTGATTGATTCGCGTTCATTCGCGTCAATTCGCGGCTCAAGGGCCTTCCTCGCTGTTGCTAATTACTAACTACTAATTACTAAGTGCAGTTTTTCATGCGCTCTTTGCCGTTTGCGTTGAAGCTGCGCTGCCGTCCACTACCAGTCTCGCGATTCGCTCACGATGGTGGCTGGCATCGCCAAGCATGGTCTCGGAGGCTTTGGCCCGCCGGTAATACAGATGCAAATCATTCTCCCAGGTGAAACCCATGCCGCCGTGAACTTGAATCCCGTGGTTGCCCACTTCGCGGCAGGCATCACTCGCGTACGTCTTGGCAATGGAGGCAGCCACCGCCGCATCCGGCGCATTTTCTTCCAGGGCCCAGGCCGCATAATAAGCTGCAGAACGGGAGCTTTCGGTTTGCAGATACATATCAGCGCACTGGTGCTGTACCGCCTGAAAGGAGCCAATCGGCTTTCCAAACTGTTTTCTGGTCTTGGCATATTGGATGGTGATGTCCAGAGTCCGCTGCATTCCGCCCACCATCTCGGCTACCAGTGCGGCTGTGGCCAGATCGAACGCTCTCATCCACGCCGTCGCATTGGCAAGTTTTTCCGCAGGCGTGTTGTTGAATTCCACCGCGTACAGTTTGCGGGTGAGGTCCATGACATTCATCGGCGATACGGTGAGTCCAGGAGCCTTGCCTTCAGCCAGGAAAACACCGCTGCTGGTAACGACAAGAATGAAATCAGCCACGGCGGCGTCCGGTACAAAGAGCTTCTGGCCGGTCAGTTTTCCGTTTGCAATTGTCATTTTGGCATCGGCAGAGTTCGGATCGAGCAACATGGCGACCGTAGATCGCGCCTGCCCAAGACAAATAGGTTCCAGGTATTTCTTCTTTTGGGCCGCGCTGCCGCACGCGTCCAGCACATTTCCGGCCAGTACTACGGTAGAGAAGAATGGACCGGGGAGAAGCGCGTAGCCCATCTCCTCCATCAGCAGGATAAGTTCTACCTTGCCCAGCCCCAGGCCGCCAAACTCTTCCGGAAAGATGATGCCGGTAAATCCCTGCTCTGCCATCTTCGTCCACAAAGCGGCGTCGTAGGCCGTATCGGTCTCCATCAGCCGCCGGATCTCGCCGGCAGGGCACTCCACGGAGAAAAACTTCTTGGCATTGTCTTTGAGGATCTTCTGGCTTTCGCTTAGTCCAAATTGCATGTTTTAACCCCAGTAGTTAGTACTTAGTAGCTTTTAGGCAACCCCAACACATAGTGTCCAATAATATTGCGCTGGATCTCTGATGTTCCCGCTTCAATCGTATTGCCGCGGGTCCGCAGGTATCCATAAGCCCACATGCCCTGATCCACGGCATGCGGGTCGGGGCCTTCAATCTGCCCGTACGGTCCAAGGATTTCCTGCGCCACCTGCTGAAAACGCTGGTTCAACTCGCTCCAGAAAATCTTTTGGATAGAGCCTTCCGGGCCGGGCACTCCGGTGGCGCTGATGCGGCTGAAGGCGCGCATCTGGTTCAAGCGCATGATTTCGATTTCAGCGTAGCATTGCGCGAGCTTCTGCCGGACCAGCGGATCTTCTACCGCCGGACGCCCGTTGCGTTGGAACTTTCTTGCCAGCTCGATCAGCCGGTCCATGTTGCGCTTGTAAACGATCTGAAGACCGGCGCCAAAGGTGCCGCGCTCGTGCATCAGGGTGCCGATGGCCACGTTCCAGCCTTCATTCACCTTGCCTACCACGTTGGCTACTGGTACACACACATCGTGGAAGAAGAGTTCATTGAATTCAGTTTCACCTGTCATCTGGCGCAGCGGACGCACTTCCACTCCCGGCGTCTTCATGTCCACCAGCAGCACCGTGAGTCCCTTGTGTTGAGGCACATTGGGATCGGTGCGCACCACCAGTTCGCACCAGTGTGCCGCCCACCCATAGCTGTTCCACACCTTCTGGCCGTTGACCACGTAGTGATCGCCGTTTAGGCGGCCTTCGCAGCGCAGGTTCGCCAGATCGGAGCCGGCGTCAGGCTCGGAAAATCCCTGGCACCAGATTTCTTCCGCGCTGAGGATTTTCGGCAGAAAGCGTTTCTTCTGGGCTTCCGTCCCGAATGCAATCAGAGTTGGCCCGATCAGCCCCAACCCCAGGACGTTGGCAAAAGGCGGGGCATTGGCCAGCGCCATCTCCTGGTAAAAGATGACCTGCTGCATCAGGCTTGCGCCACGGCCGCCATATTCCTTAGCCCAGGAAATGCCGGCCCACCCGCCCTGGTAGAGCTTGTATTGCCAGCGCTTCAAATAATCGAAGCGCTCCTCCAGAGATTCTTTACGCCGCTCATCCCAATCTTTAGGAACATTGGCTTTGAGCCAGGCCCGCAGCTCATCGCGGAATGCCAGTTCCTCAGCTGTCAAATTCAGGTCCATGAAGGACTCCTCGCTCTACAAAGCGCCGCAGCGCGAAAATGATTGAGCCCACCGCGTCAGCAGTGGACAGGAATTGAGAAACCGATGCGCCCCAATGATGATACAAAGCCGGAGCCCATTTCGGTGGCCATCCAGCAAACATTTGCGAACGGGTTAGAGTCTATTGAATGAATCTTCATTCAGTCAAATCTCATCGAAGAGAGGCAACGGGAATCGGCGTGTTTGGGTTTTCGATCACTGGATCACCAGAGCACGCGCGATCACCCGATTCTCCGTGGGGTTCAAACTATCAAAATGGCGTCTAAATCCCGAATCATTCTCGCGGTTGCTATCATTCAGTCCATCCTCTTTCTGGGCCACTGGTTTGTGTATGAGACCTGGACTGCATTTTGGGGAATGCCCGCGTCAGCCGGGAGGCTGAAGCTGTTGGTGGCTGTGCTTTCCGTGAGCTTCGTCAGTACGTCTTTGCTGGCCTTCCGCTATTCCAACTCTTTGGTGAGATTGCTTTACACGCTGGCAGTGGTGTGGCTGGGATTTTCCAGCTTCTTCCTTTTTGCCTCCGCAGCCTGCTGGATTTTTTATTTTGCCGCCAGACTCTTTGGACTTCACCCTTCACCTCGCCTGATTGCCGGCGTGTTCTTTGGTGCGGGCGTGTTGGCAGGGCTTTATGGGATGGTGAATGCGGCCTGTACCCGTGTGAAGAAAATCAGCGTCAAACTACCGAACTTGCCTGAATCCTGGCGCGGACGGGTGGCTGCGCTGGTAAGCGATACCCATCTGGGACATGTACGGAGCCTCGCATTTCTGCGGCGGATCATCGCCCTGCTGACCCGGTTGCAACCCGATGTCGTGTTTATCGGTGGCGATCTTTATGACGGCACCGCAGCCGACCTCGACATGCTGGCGGAGCCCTGGGCGGGCTTCTCACCGCCTTTAGGCACATATTTTGTTGCCGGCAACCACGATGGTTTTACCGGGCACAGTCGGCATGTGGAGGCCGTAAGCAACTCCGGTGTGCGCGTTCTCAACAATGAAAAAATCACCGTGGACGGCATGCAGATCGTGGGCATCCACTACCATGATGCAGCCAATGCCCAACGCTATCGCTCAATCTTGCAGAAGGCTGATCTTGACCGCGAGGTGGCGAGCATCCTGTTGACCCACGCGCCCAGCGGCCTGCCTATTGCCGAGGAAGAGGGAATCTCATTGCAGCTATCCGGTCACACCCATGGTGGACAGATATTCCCCTTCACCTGGATCGTCTCGCGCGTCTGGGGACAGTTTACCTACGGGCTGAAGCGGCTGGGAAATCTGCTGGTCTATACTTCCAGCGGCACCGGTACCTGGGGCCCACCCATGCGCGTCGGCACGAATCCGGAGGTCGTGCTGATCATGTTCGAGTGAACCTGCGGAATACATGGATATTCAAATAACTGGGTCTACTCAGCAATTATGGTTTTGCGCTTTTTACTTAGGACCGAATTCTCGTCGAACCACAGTCTGCACTGCGCACCGGATTCTTCAATCATTCACACTTGCCCATTGGACGACTCGTTGCTGAATGACAAGTTCCTGGATTTAAGAAGGTCACGGACCTTTTCTTGAGCGGTTCCCACGCTGACCAGATCACAAATTGAGGAAGGATTGAGATTCACGTGCGTTGAGGTGCTCGGGCTGTTCGTTACTGCAGGCACAGCGCCCGGCGCCAAGGGTTTTGGCAGGGCGGCAGTGACGCTGACTTTGTGCCGCCACAACTGTATACCCTCCGCGGTGTAGGCGCTAACGTATGAGCCATCCGGGCACGTGCTGAGGCCAAAAATGTCAGGACCATTGGCGCTTGGCGTAGCCGGCACGACCTTATCCAACTTGCACCCGGCAGGCTGTGGAGCGGACCATTTGGCGGTTCCCTGCGGAAGGGAGGTGCCCGCTATCACATTGATTTCAGCTTCCGCTGATTCGCCGCCGGTCCGCGCAGTGATCTTGAAATGCCCGGCAAGCTTGGCCGTTAGCATCAGCTCATCCCCTGCACGGTAATCAAAAGCGCTATCTTCAGAGACTGTCCAGGAAACACTGCGCTGCATCCGGCCATTCTGGTCTACGACGCGGAACTTTTGCGATTCTCCAATTAGAATCGTCGCCTTGCCCGGCGTTACCGCCACAAAGCGCGCATCCTGGGCGGACAAGAGCGTACTCCATAAAACTGCCGCAAGCGAAAGCGCCCGCGAGAGGCATGGAACCCAGGCAGACAATCTCATATGTCCCAATGGTGCAGCTTTCGCAGCGCCTTTTCCAGTTACTTTGGGGTGTGGGTAGCTCACCATTGCAACACACCGGAAAGTCGGAAGGGCTTGCTATGATATCCCGGCGGCGGAATGCTCCAAGCCTGGTTTGGATTGGACCTTCGGGTTCGATTCGGCCTCTCTGGGGTTACCCCAGGGGATCGTAATGAACGGGCATTTCAGCGCGTGAGCTCCTCAGCGCGACCGCGCGGCTCTGCTCACGCAAGGTCAGACTCGTTGGAGCGTTCTGCCGCTTTCAGCCATGCCGAAGCCGAATAGGGCGCTCTTGAGCATGCTGGCCAGATCAATCCTCGCCGGCCAGCCAAGTGTTGACCAGATCATCTCCAGAACCAGTCAAATGCTTGGCCGAAGCTGGCGTTGGGTCAAGCCCCTTGCGCAGCGCTATGCTCAGTCCTTTTCTGGTAAAACCCGTCCTCGAGAACGGGAGGTGATCCGATTTCTTCTGGCGGATGAAGGCTTCAAGAGAGCGTGCTCGAAATACTTCGACGAGTTAGCGGTAGCGCGATGGCTGATCGAACCCCAGAGAATGCAACCGGTCGCGGTAGCAACGGAATGGGACCTTCCGATCTTCGAGTCTGGATGCGCCCTCGCAGATTGGCTCGGCCTGAGCACGAGCGAACTGGAGTGGTTCGCCGATCTTAAGGGGCTTGAGCGCAGAAAGCAGGATCCGCGATTCAGGCACTATCACTATCGCATCCTGCTAAAGCTTTCCGGCAGAGTTCGGTTGATTGAAGCGCCCAAGTCGAGGCTTAAGGAGATCCAACGGAAGGTTCTGGCCCGTCTCCTTGAAAAGATCCCTCCTCATCCTGCTGCACATGGCTTTCTCAAAGGGAGATCTATCAAGACATTCATTGCCTCCCATATAGGGCAACGCGTCATTTTGCGGATGGACGTGCAAGATTTTTTTCCGTGCCTGATCGGCTCGAGGATTCAGGCGATCTTCCGCACGGCAGGATATCCCGAATCGGTTGCGGATCTGCTAGGCGGCATATGCACCAACGCTGCGCCGCGTGATGTGTGGAAGGCCCCGGCCTCTCCATTTGACGTAAATCCGGTTCATCTGCGGGAAGCGCAGACCATATATTCTCGAATCCACCTTCCGCAAGGCGCACCTACGTCGCCGGCGCTTGCTAATCTTTGCGCCTATCGATTGGATTGCCGTTTGACTGGCTTGGCAAAGTCCGTTGGTGCCAGATACACACGCTATGCCGATGATCTGGCATTTTCCGGGGATGCAGAGTTCGACCGATGTGTGGAGCGATTTTCGACTCACGTGGCTGCCATTTTGCACGAGGAAGGTTTCGCTGCACATTACCGAAAGACACGCGTCATGCGCCAGGGCGTTCGACAACACTTGGCCGGTCTCGTTGCCAACCAGCGCGTGAACGTGATGCGGTCCGATTTCGACCGCCTCAAAGCAACACTCACCAACTGCGTTCGTCACGGTCCTGAGAGCCAGAATCGTGATGCTCATCCTCAGTTTCGTTCCTGCCTCGAAGGGCGCGTCGGATTTGTGGAGATGATCAACCCAAGCAAAGGAAAACGTCTCCGCACGATATTGAAGCAAATTCAATGGCCGTGAGGAGAATCAGCGAAAATCAGTGGACATCAGCGGCTGGTTTGGTTGTTGTTTGAAAGCGTAAGCACCTTACGTGCAGTTTCCGCGTCGAAGACAGGCAATTTCGGATCAGATAACAGTCCGATTTGCTTGAGCACAGAAGCCTGGTCCCAGTAGATGCGCTCGTGGGCCAGTTTGCCGTCGCGAAATCCCACAACTGCTACCAACGGAACTTCCACATGGCGATTTGTAGCCGGAACGCCGGGCAGCATCCAGGGAATCTCCTGGGTGTGAGTGAAAGAGAAGATCATCTCATCCACAAGCTGGTCCTCGCCAACCGTGCGTGAAACCGGCGTTAGCTTGGTATCAGGCGGCATATGGGGAATAAAGTCTTGCGAATAGAAAGCGCGCAAGGCCGCTTTCCCGCAACCGCCGGTCATCACCGGCACATGATTGACATAAGCGTCATCCACCATGGTGGCCAGCGTGGATTCAGTATCACGAGTTGCGAATTCGTGGCTGGTGTGTTCTTGCCAAAGGTTTTCCATCTCAGATTTCAGCATGGTTAATTCAGCTCCTAGCCGATAGCTTCTAGCGAAGATCAAAAACAAGGTCAAAGGCGAATCAAACCTCGCGGCCGAGGCAGCGGAGCACCTAAATCGCGCGAAGCAGATACCCGAGGTGCGTCTTGGCCGTAGGCCACTCACCGGCAATGATGCTGTAGACACAGGTGTCGCGCAAAGTGCCGTTGGCAGCCAGTTCATGGCTCCGCAGCACACCATCAAGTTTGGCGCCCAGGCGTTCAATGGCGCGACGGCTTTTGTGGTTGAAGAAATGGGTGCGCAGTTCCACCGCGATGCAATTCAATGATTCGAACGCATGGGTGAGCAACAGGAGCTTGCATTCAGTGTTCACCGGTGTTCGCTGGGTGCTCTTTCTATACCAGGTACCGCCAATCTCCACGCGCCGATTTACTGAATCGACGTTCATGTAAGTGGTCATGCCCACTGCCTTGCCGGTGGTATTGTCGCGGACGGTAAAGGGCAGCATTGCGTCCTGTTTTTGTAAATCCAGCCGGCGATCAATCTCGGCGCGCATCTCTTCCGGTTTTGGCACCCGCGTGTACCACAGGTTCCACAATTCACCATCATTCACCGCCTCAACCAGATCGTCGTGATGGCTATGGGAGAGCGGCTCCAAGGTTGCGTGGTGGCCCGTCAATGTAATTGGTGAAAGCCAGGTCATTTTCAACCGATTGCATAGTTCCCAAAATTGGTCATTAAAAAACCGGACGCTATTTACCTCCGGCCACCGGTTGCGGCGCCTTTAGCGATTGGTAGTAGCTATCAAAAAAGTCTAAGCCCGCCTTGTTGATTTCTGAGCGGACGCTAATTTTATCGCCCAATTCCAGCGACTGATCTGATTGTGCGGAGTACTCCGGCCACCTGGGCAGACCCTCTCCGTTAGGATTGCCCGTTGTCGCGAAGTTCACCCAATAGCCGGTGATCACATCGGAGAGTTTGTGATCCGTGTCATCCCAGGAAAAAGGCCAGGGGAACGTGCCAAAGACGTAAGCCACCTCTGCCGCGTGAAATGCGCCCAGGCGCTGGCTCAGCGGACCGGGCGGCACGCGGCTGAAGTAGTAACGGTATACTGAATGGTGGCCGGTTTTGGTTTGCATGCGCGCCCAGGTGCGCATCTCCCAGCCAAAGACCTGATCACGATAGGCGGAATAGAACGACCTGACTGCCTGTTCGTCTGAGTCTCCTGGATAGACCTTGAGGAGTTGGTCGGCAAGAGGTCCATAGCGCGTCCGCACGCCACCAACGAACATGGCCGCTTTCATTGCCGCAGCCTGGGGAACGAGCGCAGTGCCCTCGTCGGCGTTGTTGCCAACCAGCAGCGGGACATCGTTCTGTTTACCCTGGGCAAAGATTTCAGACACACTCTGTGGCAGAACGAATCCATCCACAATGGCGCGGGCGGTTTCAGAGTCCGTTGCTTTCAGAAGGGCTTCGGCAGACACGGCACGCAATGCCTTGAGGGCGTCTTGAGCTGTGCTCTGGCTCAGGATCGACGCGGCCACTCTTTCACCGGCCTTTTCCGCGTCGGCCAGAGAAGTCATCGGAGAAAACGAGCCGCCGCTTTCGCCGATGGCGCGCTGAAACAGACCCTTGGCGGTTGGACTCGCCATGAGTGCGCAGACGGCCCACGATCCCGCCGACTCACCAAAAATAGTTACGCGTCCAGGATCGCCTCCAAAGGCAGCAATGTTCTTCTTCACCCATTGGAGTGCGGCAATCTGGTCCATCAAGCCGTAATTCCCGCTGGCATGATGCCCTGATTCTACCGTCAACGCCGGATGGGCGAAGAAACCGAAGGCGCCCAACCGGTAATTGATGGTGACGACCACAACCCCTTTGCCCGCAAGAATCTCACCATCGTAAGCCGCTCCTGTCCCTGAACCGCGAGTGAACCCTCCGCCGTGAATCCAAAACATAACCGGGAGCCGGTTTTTGGCGGATTTGGCTGAAGACCAGATGTTCAGATAGAGGCAATCCTCACTCAGCGGCCCGAGCTTGCTCTGATAGATCGAGGCTGCCGCGGGATATGGCGTCTGCCAGCACTCATTCGAGTACTCCTTCGCCTCACGCACACCCTGCCACGCAGCAGGAGGCTGTGGCGCCCTCCACCGCAGATCGCCTACTGGGGGCGCAGCGTAAGGAATGCCGCGATAAACGCGTACATCAGGATTCTTGCCGGTGACTCCGGAGACCAGTCCTTGTTCAACGTGGACAGGATCGGCAACAGATGCCGACGCAACGGTCACCAGGGATGCGAGTAAGAGCAGCGCAAAAGATAGGCGTTTCATAGAGGCAAAAATCTTACCACCGATGCCACGGATTGAGCGGATTGCCCTGGCAGGGCAGGCTCGATCGCGAATAATTCAAGAGGAAGTAGGCAATTTGCAGGATGGAGCTAAGCTTTTTCTCCGGAACGGCCGAGCAGTCGCCTGATCGCCGCCCAAAGCGCAGCCAGCATCAGCGGAAGTGCCTTGATGGGTTTGGGAGGGGCAACTGCAGGAGGACCTGCGGGCTTGCCTGGCGCGGGCTGTGCGTCTTGCATCTGTTCCAGTTCGCGAATGAAGTTACTGTTGAACTGCTGGAACATGATGTTGGAAACTTCCTGGATCATCCGCGACCCAACCTGCGCCAGGATTCCAACGATACTGAGCTCTGAAACGCTGATAACTTCAGTACCACCTTGAGGGAGTGCGCGAAGCTTGCCGGTCATCTTCATGGATGCCCCGCCTTTGCCCCGCACATCCTGACCTTTGCCAACCATCTCCATCTCGTGCGTCTGGGCATCGAGGCGGATGATTTGCAGTTCGCCACGAAAATCCGTTGTCGTGGGCCCAACTTTCACGCTGATTGCGCCTTTATAGGTGCGCTCATCCACTTGCTCGAGTATTTGCGCCCCGGGTACACAGGCCGCCACCTTCCTGGGATCGCTCAGGAAGGGCCAAACCTTTTCCAGCGGCTGCACGACTTGAAAAGTCTTTTCAATCTTTATGGCCATAGGGTCTTAACCAGTTTCGGATCAATGTATCTCAGCGATTGCCACCTTATTCACTCCGCTACATGCCAGGTAGAGTTTGCCCCCGGGCGTAGCCACCATGTTGCGCACCACGCCTCCACCGGAAGGGATCGTGCTGCTGGCGAAGGTTTTTGACTTGGGATCAAATTCCACCAGGGTGTTGGGATTGATTCCGGATTCGCTGTACCAGACGATTCCGTTCGGCGCCACGGCAATGCCATAAGGTTTGGAAGTGGGACCGCCCGGAGTCGGCCATTCCTCCAGCTTACGGGTTGCAGGATCATAGTGTCCCAGGTAACCGCAAGCGTAATCGGAATAATAGATCGTGTCATCGTGCGCCAGGGCCAGGCGCCGCGGACGCGCGCCCTCCGGCAAGATGTACTCGGTGATTTCCATGGACTTGGGATCAATGCTGGCGAGCTTGTTGGATCCAAATTCGCAGAAGATTGGCACTCTCTTTTGCGTAACCAGGATTCCATAAGGCACAGCATGAGGCGTGGGCACCTGCTTCAACTTGACTTCGCCGGTATGCGGGTCGAGACGACCCACAAAGTTCGCCTGCTGTGTTGTAAACCACAGTATCCCTTGTTGATCGAAAACGGGCGTGTGAGGATCAGCTTCCGGATTGGGCATGGGATATTCGGTGATGTCGCCGGTCTTCGGATCCAGTTTGCCGATGTAGCGTTTGAAGATCGCGGTGAACCAGATGTTCCCGTTGTTGTCCGCTACAAGTCCGTGCGCGCCGGATCCAGGAGTTTTGAGAGGGAACTCCTTGATTTGTCCGGTTTTCGGGTCCAGGCGGCCGAGTTTATTGGCCAATTGGCCGGTATACCAGAGAGATCCATCGGGCGCGAGGGCCGGGTCGTGCGGCCGCGAGTTGGCGGTGGGAAGGTCAAATTCCCTGATGGAAACGTTCGCCGTTTTGGCAGCGAGGGTGAGCGTGATCGCGGCTGCGGTCAGCGCGGACGCAATAAACCTCCAACGTTTCATGATTCCTCCAAAAGATCGCCTTGGGCAGGTGCCTAAAACAACTGGATGCTTTTTAGCTTTCCAGTTTTGCATCCAGGGTGATTTTGGCATTGAGAAGGCGAGAGATAGGGCAGCCCTCCTTGGCATTCTTCGCCGCCTGATCAAATTTTCCCTGGTCGGCGCCGGGGATTTTTGCCGTGACTTGCAGATGACTGGCGGTAACGGTAAATCCGGCATCCGTTTTTTCCATGGTCACGGTGGCGGTGGTGTCAATTGCCTGGGCCGTCATACCGGCATTGCCCAGTTGTGCCGAGAGGGCCATGGTGAAGCATCCGGCGTGGGCGGCTGCGATCAGTTCCTCGGGGTTGCTGCCAGGCTGCGATTCGAACCGCGTGCTGAATGAATAAGGCGTATTTTTGAGAACTCCGCTGGCCGAGCTGAGGGTACCTTTTCCGTCCTTCAGCCCGCCACTCCAATGTGCGCTTGCGTTGCGTTGCATTTATTGTGGGCTCCTTACGGAAGAAATTGTAGCTGCTGGCAGGAAAAACGACCACCTACGGACTACTTTGTGAGCGTTTCCTCTATCTTCAGCTTTTCCGCGTTGCCCACGGTCAGGCTTTTGTGAGCCGACTGGTAGCCTTCTTTTTGCAGCGTGATGTCGTAGTTGCCTGACTCAAGCTGAATGACCACTGGAGTGGTTTTTGCAAACGGCGAGCCGTTGATGATGATCTGCGCGCCTTTGGGCTGGGTTTTGATTTCGATCTGGCCGGCGCCGTGGGCGGGGCCGCCCCCGAAAATCTTGGAGAACCCGCCTACTGCTTTGATGTTGTCGGTGCGTCCGGCTACCCTGAGGCTGGGATTGTAGTTGACGGACTGGCCGGCGGCGAGGTTGAGGTCCGTTTCCGCGTCGAGATAGCCGTCCTTGTGGACCACGATATGCTGGGCCGCCGGATCAAGCATCAACTCAGCCGGAGTCAACTTGCCTGTGTCCCTGCCATTGATAAGGATCTTAGCTGCGTCCGGGGTGCTGGCGACTGAGAGAAACCCCTGCGTGGGGCTGAGCTTTACATCGAGTGAAGCGCGCTTTCCTCCAGAAACCTCGAGCTGGCGCACCTCAGAAGCATATCCGGTTTTGCGCAGCGTGACTTTGTAAACGCCCGGCACGAGCGACGCGACCGCAAGCGGAGTCTTGCCCGAATGCTCCGGACGGCCTTCAATCTCAACCATGGCCCCCGCCGGCGATGATGAAATCAACATCCCTCCATTCACAGGCGCTACGGTGGAAACGGGTATTTCAGCTTCGGCGGGCTTTGCCGGCTCGCTGCCTTTGGGAGCGACCTCGCGAAGAGAGGCATGCGGTGATGGAGCACGGCGCTGTACATGGGTTTCAGTTTCGCGCACCGGGGGCGTTTCAGCAGAAGCAGCCGCCGCCCGATGGCGCAGCACCGCCGCCACAGCGCCAATTACCAACAGGCAACACGCCGCCAGCAGGCCAAACTTCCAATAACGCGAGTTTCTCGAAGGACGCTTTGCGGGGAGCCTGCTTATTGTCTTGCTCGCGGCTGGAACAGACGCCCCAGGCCTGGCGGCAGCACTGGAAGTCTGTGGCGCCGGCCGGGGTCTGGCTATGCCGATCTCCGGCGGCGCGGCAAGCAACCTCGCCTGTCTGCGGAATGCAGCGGCCATAGCTTCACAATCCTGGAAACGCTTCAGGCGGTCTTTGGCCAAGGCCCGCATGATGATTGCCTCAATGCCCGGAGGCAGTGACGGATTGATGAGCGAAGGCGCAGGTGGATCCTGGTTGATTACGTTGCGCATCACCTCGCCGATTTCACCGCTAAAGGCTTTTCTGCCGGTAAAGAGCTCATAGAAGACAGCGCCCAGCGAGAAAATGTCCGAACGGTGATCCACTTCCGCTCCCGCAGCCTGCTCCGGCGCCATATAGCTTGGAGTGCCGGTGACGATCCCGCGTTCTGAAGACCCGCGGTCTCCGAGCTTGGCAATGCCGAAGTCGAGGACCTTGATGTTGCCCTGTTTCGTGAGCATTATGTTCGAGGGCTTCAGATCGCGGTGGATCACGTTGTGCTGGTGAGCAAAGCCCACAGCGCCGCAGATCTGATCGGCATACTGGAGCAGCGCAGGAGGCTTAGGAAAATTGCGGCTCTGCAGCAAGGCAGAGAGTGTGGTTCCTTCGACAAACTGCATGCTCAGAAAAACGAAGCCGTTTTCCAGGACAACGTCATAGATGGTAATGATGTTGGGATGGTCAAGACTGCCCGCGGCCTTGGCTTCCATCACCAGCTGCTCGACGAGGGTCCCATGGTCCTTACTCTTGCCGACAGGAATGGTCTTGAGCGCGACGGTGCGGCCTATCAGGCGATCCTGGGCCTTGCACACCACTCCCACGGCGCCGCGTCCCAGTTCTTCCTGGATGACGTAGCGGCTCGCAGGCGCAGGAACAACTGCCGGCTGTTCAGTGGAAGCTGGAGGCTGGGGTGAGGCTCCCATGATGCTCCGTTCAATCGATATGGTTCCAAAACTCTGAACCTTAAGATTGCGCCTGGGGAGACACTTTTCCGGGGAGAGTATCAGTTTGGCGCTGAAGAAAATATACCCGAGGCGGACAGGACCCGCTTATTACTTTAGTTTTGTTTGAAAACAAAGGAGATTTAACCTTGGTCGCCGCGATCAAGGTTGGAGACGTTCATAGACTTGGCGCCAATTCACGGCGCTGGGAAGCTTCCACGCGGGCTAGAAAAAGCCATCCCCACCATGTTTTTCTCCGAGCCCAGGATTGTTCCACGTGGAACAGTTTAGTGCACCTAAAGTTGCATTGCGATGCGAATCGTGCTAGCGGTATCGCGTTTGAAAGCTTTAGCCGCGAATTACGCGAATCAACGCGAATCACTTGAAGGTTGGCGAGATAGGTTAGAAGCTAACTACAAAAGCTCCGCTGTTGCAGAAGTCAGAATGAAACCGACACACTTGCATTCTGCTTGAGGGCATGCGCCCTGGGGCATCTTCTATGAAGCAGGGGTCCCTCCCCTTCGACAAGCTCAGGGTTCGGGATAAAGTGCAAAATCTGATTTTTTGATAGGCTGTTTGGTCTTTGGATCGGGAGCGTGCCATGGTTGCCGGGTTGGTGCAGCAGAAGATCAGTTTGGAGGTTGGCGACGGAAGCAAGATGGATACTTATGTCGCCCGTCCTGATGACAAGAGCGTCCACAACGGAATCATGGTGGGCGCCCCTGGACTCTAAAGCAGGTCGTGCTTCTGGGCGTCCTAAAGCACGTCGGGATAAACTACCAAAGAAAACAAGGAGTGAGGATGCGAGCCATATTGTGCAAGGAGTGGGGTGGACCGGAAAAGCTGGTGCTGGAAGAAGTGCCTGCGCCACCGTTGCGGGAGGGTGCGGTGAGGATTGCCGTCCGCGCCGCCGGGCTGAACTTCATGGACACGCTATTGATCGCCGGTCAATACCAGGTGAAGCCGCCATTGCCATTTACTCCGGGCGCCGAGGTGGCCGGAGTGATTCGCGAGGTAGGCCCCGGCGCCAACGGATTCAAGCCGGGTGATCGCGTGATGGCGATGACCGACAACGGCGGCTACGCGGAAGAGGTGGTGGCCGGGGCCAGCCGCGTCTTTCCTATTCCCGACAAGATGGATTTCATCGCCGCCGCCGGTTTTCCCATTACCTATGGCACTTCACATGTCGCGCTCGACTACCGGGCGCATCTGAAAGCGGGCGAGTGGCTGCTGGTGCTGGGCGCGGCGGGCGGCGTGGGCGTGACGGCGGTGGAGATCGGCAAGGCCATGGGCGCGAAAGTGATTGCCGCTGCCGGCGGACCGGAAAAACTCGCCGTGGCACAACAGCATGGCGCAGACCATCTGATTGATTATTCGCGTGAGGACATTCGCGAGCGGGTGAAAGCCATAACCGGCGGCCGGGGCGCGGATGTGATTTACGATCCGGTCGGCGGAGACGCCTTTGATGCCAGCCTGCGTTGCGTAGCCTGGGAGGGCCGCGTCATTATCATAGGATTCGCTTCCGGACGGATACCGCAGATTCCGGCCAATATTGCATTGGTGAAAAATATCGACATCATCGGTTTCTTCTGGGGCTCGTATCAGGCGCACAAGCCGGAGGTCCCGCGCGAATCCTTCAAACAGCTTTTTCGCCTGTTCGAAGAAGGCAAGCTCAAACCCCACGTTTCTGAAAGCCTGGACCTCAAGGATGCAGCTCGCGCGTTGGAACTGCTGAAACAGAGGAAGGCTACGGGGAAGGTGGTGCTGACTACGTAGCAAGGTCGGCCCTGACCGACGATTTTAGAATTTTTGATCTAATGGCGATTCAAAGCGCCGAGACGTTTCCTGCGCTCTTGGCTGTCCTGCAGCTCCATGCCGCTCGGATGAGCATTTATGCCCTTTTTTTTGCGTTTTGCCCACCCGTACAACGCCGCCAAACCTGCCCATCCTAAAAGGTTTTCGCGGCGGCTCGCCGCCCCCGCGCCCCGGCTCCTCCCCTTCAAAACCCACATCTCGCCTCACCCAAAGATTGTTCCCGGCTAACCTTGCAGTTTCAGGCACGTTCCGTTCGAGTCCATCCTCCCCCGACGCGGAAGGCGGCGCACATCCGGCGCTTGAGCGCCGCACCTTATACTGTTGGAAGAATTGGCATTGCTGTGCTGCAAGTAATCGCGAACGGTCAACTGGTGTTCGCCGATTTGGGCAAGCCGCGCAAGGTCTGCCTGCGCTGATGTGGCTTGCCTATCCGACGGGCGTAGCGTAGTCTGAGAAGTACCATGCATAACAGAGTTACGATTGATCCTGCAATCTGTCACGGCAAGCCGGTCATTTGCGGTACGCGCACGCCTGTGTCAATCGTTGTAGGCAGCCTTGCTGGCGGCATGAGCTTTGAGGAAGTGCAACGGGAATATGACCTGACCATTGAGGATATCCGCGCGGCCTTGAAGTTCGCAGGTGAACTGGTTGACCAGGAACAACATCATCCCCTCCCAACCTGAACTTGGCGCATGCATTTTCTGATCGATGCCAGCCTGCCCCGCTCTGCCGGTGCCGCGCTCGGGCAGCTTGGGCATGAGGCCACCGATGTCCGTGATGTTGGGATGCGCGATGCGCCGGACCACATCATCGCCTCATACGCGAAAGAGAATCGCCTTGTGTTGGTCAGCTGTGATTTCGACTTTGCCGATATCCGCAACTATCCGCCTTCACTCTACCAGGGAATCGTGGTGCTTAAGCTTCAGGAGGACGCCACGGCGAAGCAGGTGGGCTTCTTACTGGCAAGCTTTGCCGGGCGGGAAGACTGGCTAAAGCACCTGACTGGGCGATTGGCGATAGTGGAAACCTGGCGAGTGCGTTTTCGACCAGCTTGAATGGTGAGCTTGGACGCTTGTCATCTTCTGAAGAAAGGCGCTGCCAATTCGATCCGGCAGCGCCGTAAAGCTGTATCTGTGCCTAATCGGCTTCTTGCGACTCCTCTTCCCGACTTTGCTGCTCTGCGGCCAACTCCCGCTTGCGGTGCTCAGCTTTAATCAGAACGTCATCGGGGTCTTCAAGCTCCCGTTCCTTTACCCAACACAGACGATCATAGTAAAGCGCGTTGTTCATGAGGCGGTCGCGGAGGGTTTCCAGCAGCCGCAAACTGGCTTCGGCTTGCAGTCTACCGAGTATGTTCCCCCAGGCCATCAGGTCTTCTTCCGGGAAGAAATTGAATCCTTGCAGGGCTTCAATGTTGCGCGTGTCCTGCTCGAATCCGCGAATGAGGTTTGCAATGGCGCGATGAGCGCCTGAGGTCGGGGGAAGGGGTTGGACGTAATTTAATCGCATAGGCGCATCCGGCAAGGGGCTGGCGGGTGCGGTAGAGGGTGAAGGCGAGGGCCGCTCATTTGCGCCCAGAGATGGAGAGGCTTTAACTTCAGTATCAGCCATATTCTTGCCTGTCCTACCGGCAGGCGGGTACGGTTAGGGCTGCGTTCAGTGCGACGAACACTGGGCGTGGCCCGCTGGTTAAGGTTTAGAGTCTCTCTTTATTTGCTTGTTGCGTTCCTTTTGATGCCGGGTCTTTCTTCCGTTGGCGATCTTCGGGAGCAAGGCCCGGACTCTCTCAATGTCCGTGTCACTCCACAGCCGAACACTAACACCTCCAACTTTCACGACCGGCGGAAGCGGGATTTTCTTATCAGCGATGTAACGGTTAATGCTGGTAAAACTGATGCCCAACTTCTCAGCGGCTTCGCGGGTGGAATAACACCTGGTCATATCTGGTAATGATATTTACCAGATATGCCGAAGTCAAGTAGCAATCAGATGTGGGGGAGTTTTGTAAATTTTCGGCAAAAGTGCGTGCGGTGAGACTTTTTTGCCCTCGTATTTTCCCAAGTGCTTAAGAACAAAGGAAAAGAGCAATTCCAGGAGTTTGGCGCGCCATGAAAATGGCAAGGCAGTTTTCCCGGAACAGTTCAGCGCGCCCGGCGCTTGGGCTGTGGTATTCCAGCCTGATTCAGCCACGCCGGGGCCGGAACCAGTGTCCTTGCAAATCGTGGTTGTTCGGATGTAAAGTTCCGAAAAATGATTAAGCTCAGGATTATGTGGTTTGCGATGGTCGCTGTGTTCTTTCAGGCACAAGTGCCTTGGGGCTGGATGTATACCAAGGCTTTCCGGAATGGAACCTTCATTTTTGTCGGTTCGGATAGCAAAACGTACAAGGCGCACTGCAACAAGGTCGATTATGTGACAGGCAGGAATGGCCGTGTGGGCGCAAACGTTTGCTTGAATACCCTTGCTTCGGTTGGCGAATGTACCCCAGCAGCCGGTAAAGATACAGATACAATTTCGCTCGACGGAGAAACCGGGGCAATGCTGTATCGAAGCGCGCTATCCACAGAGTACATGAAGCTAGAGGAAGTTCATCCGGCAACAGAAAATGAGTTCAGCGCGGCTAAAAGGGTTTGCTCAAAAGCAAAGTGGTATCACGGGGATTGAATGGTGGGCCGTGGTATCTGCGCCGATTCAGCCAAACCAGCACGCTTGGATCAGAGGCCGTTCATCGGCACGGATGAAATGAGGCGAATTAAATGAAGTTCTGGAGAGTTATTGAGATCAGTAAGAGCGCGAGGCCAAGCCCTGTTTATTTATCTTCTGCTTATAAGCTTAAAGCGGATGCCGAGGAGCATAGGAAAGTTAAAGCACAAGACGGCAAAGAGTACGAATTGATGGAAACAGAAGAGGAAGCATAGAAAGCATGTTTTCTCGGTTTACATCAACGAAAGACGAGGAGCGTTAAGAGCCGCTTGCAGGCCTGGAGTTTTTAGCGGCGAAATCCGTTTCTTCATTGTAGCGGTTTCAGAGTGAGTGTAGACCAGCCGTGAAACCGGGCAAGTCTTGCGCTTGACAGAGATTTCGGCTCTTTTGGCTGGTCTACGTTAGACCTGAAACCGCTCTAGCCAGAATACTGGCATGGCTGTGTAGGCAAATTTTCTTCATAATGCGGCTATATCCAGCATCAAGCTCTCTGTGTTAAAAAGCGTAAAAGTATCGTAAGCGTCAGAGGAACCGCAGACTTTTCGGCGAGCAAAATCTCTGCTAGTGACACTCGGGTGAATTAGGGGCGCGGCTTTGCCAAGCAGCGGGTGTCAGTTCCGAGAGTCTCTGAATCGGGCAATC
>Ga0209168_10000313_pt1 | contig 52942 bp, 49 predicted proteins | sample Coa_R1_FD_187156 | JGI IMG/M metagenome (GOLD analysis project Ga0209168, IMG submission 187156) | Surface soil microbial communities from Centralia Pennsylvania, which are recovering from an underground coalmine fire - Coalmine... | ecosystem: Environmental > Terrestrial > Soil > Unclassified ...
TGTCTTTGGCGGGGGTTTTGAGTTGGCATTGGCCTGCGATCTAATCATCGCCGACAAGACGGCCCGCTTTGCTTTTCCGGAGCTGAGACTAGGCCTTATTCCGGGGTTTGGCGGAATTCCACGGCTCAAGCGCGACATCGGCAACGCCGTAGTGCGTGATCTTCTACTAACTGGCCGCAGTTTCAATTCTACGAAAGCTCAGCAGATTGGGCTGGTCAGTCAGGTTGTGTCCGAAGGAGAAGCGCTCCGCGCGGCGCGAGCCACCGCTGCTCAGATCGCCAAGTTTGACCGCGGTACATCGGCGGCGGCGAAACAATTTATTAAGCCGATCCCGCATGAAGAATTGAGGCGAGAGATCGAAATCTTCTGTGATTTGTTTTCGCGGCCCGCGGTGCAGGCTGGGCTCAAGAAATTCGTGGAAAGTAAGGACGCTCAGCCCTATTTGCCTTAGAGGCCGGTACCCGGATTAAATTAGATGTTTATGCCAACGACCGATCAGACACTAACCGAGATACTCAACCTGGCAGCGGCTCACTTCAAAGTGCCGCGCCAGAGACTCTCTCCCGATGACGATTTCTTCAAGTCGCTCGGCATCGATAGCCTGCAAACGCTCGATCTGTTGACGAAACTGGAAAATCATTTTCACGTCGAGCTTCCGGACTACGAGCTGCAGGGTGTGACCGATTTCCGCACATTGGCGGGCAAGATTCAGGCTCGCTTGTAGAAAACACTGATTCCACATTGTTGATTGGCGGGGAACATCTCTGCTGCCAGCGTGCAGAGTTGTTCAATGCACAATCTACAATCTAGAATCAGCAATTTCGCCATGCTCGATCTTCGTCAGTACACATGCCTGGGTGCGGCACTGCGCGATGCGCTCGATCGCTTCTCGTCCGAGGTGTGCCTGATCGAGGCCGAGCGTGACCGCGAAAAGCTCCGGCTGACTTACTCCGACTTCAAAGAGATTGCCCTGCCCCTGGCGCGCGCGCTCGAAGACGCCGATTTTGATCCTGACGACCGGGCAGCCATCATCATGACGAATCAGTCGAAGTGGCTGATTTCCGCTTATGCGATTTTTTATTGCGGCGGCGTCGTGGTTCCCCTCGATTACAAGCTCACGGCCGCCGAGCATCTGCAGCTGCTCGGACATTCTAAAGCTGAGGTGCTGATTGTTGAGTACCACCTGTGGCGTGCGATCATGGCGGCACCCGAGTTCCAGAACATCACAACAAAGATCGTGCTGGTCACGGAAGCCCCGCTCGGCGCCGACCTGGCTGGAGCATTCCGCTGGGAAGATTTCAAGCGGAAGGGTGCTCCGGACTTCGTCATGCGGCAGAAAGATGACGTCGCTTGCATCGTTTACTCCTCAGGAACGGGTGGCCGGCCCAAGGGCTGCGTGCTGACGCACGAGAATTATCTGGAGCAATGCCGATCGCTCACAGCGTGGTATCCGTTCTGGCCGGGAGTGCGATATCTGAGCATTCTGCCCACGAACCATGCCATCGACTTCATGGTCGGCTTCATCGGCCCGTTCGTTTGTGGCGCATGTGTCGTGCACCTGCGAACACTGCGGCCTGAATTTGTGCGCGACGCATTCGTTCGCTATCGCATCACTTATGTTTCTCTGGTTCCGATGATCGTGAAAAATCTTGAGCGGGGATTGCGCGCCAAGTTCGACGAGTTGCCTTCATGGAAGAGGGCAATCCTGAATTCGATGATCGCGGTGAATCGTGTTCTCACTCGCCGCCGCCCCAATGTGAAGCTCAGCCGCATGCTGCTGCCGAACATTCACAGAGGTTTTGGCGGCGAACTCCTGGCTCTGATCACGGGTGGCGCGTTCATGGAGCCCTCGACCATACAGTTCTTCTACGATCTCGGCGTTCCGGTTGTGAATGGATATGGCCTCACCGAAGCGGGCACGGCTCTGACGCTGAACGATCTCAAGCCATTTCGGGCTGATACCGTCGGCAAACCGCTACCGGGAGTTGAACTCCGCATTCTGAGCCCCGATGTGGATGGAGTTGGCGAAGTTGCCGTCCACAGCAAGACCGTAATGTCGCATTATCTCGACGATCCCGAACTCACGCTGGAGACGATTGTCGATGGCTGGCTGCTTACGGGCGATCTCGGACGCTTCGAACGGCATGGACATCTGCAGCTCTTCGGCCGCAAGAAGAACATGATCGTCACCGAGGGCGGGAAAAATATTTACCCAGAAGATATTGAAACGGTGTTCGACGGGCTGCCCGTGAAGGAGTACGCGGTCTTCGCCGCGAACTACATCTGGCCAACGAAGGAGCTGGGCAGGGAAGGGCTCATACTCGTGATTCGGCTCGAACAGAATCAGAAATTCGAAAGCTCGCTGCTCGACGATATTGCAGGGCGAAATCGAAAGCTTCCGGACTTTAAGCGTGTGGGGGGATATCTGGTCTGGGACAGAGACTTTCCGCGCACGGCTTCCATGAAGATCAAACGGCAGGTGCTGGCCGAAGAAATCGCGAAATCTGTTCAGAGAAATGCAGTAGTACAGCTGTGACAGGTCGGGCGGACTGACTCTTGGGGCGAAGCTATCTAGCAATAGTGAACCCGGCTGCCGGGGGCGGAAAGACCAGGAAGCTGCTTGGTCCCGCCCTCGATCGCCTGCGTGCCGGCGGAATTGAGATCCAGACAGCCGAAACCACTGCGGCTGGTCAGGCAACCGCAATTGCCCGCGAAGCTTACCGACGCGGCGTCCGGAACTTTATCGCGGTCGGCGGTGACGGTACGTCGTACGAGATCGTCAACGGACTCTTTCCAGAGGCGGCAGCCGATGGACCTCCAACTCTGGGTTTCCTGCCTCTCGGCACGGGGAATTCTTTTCTGCGAGACTTCAGCGACCGGGGCGTTGAACATGGGATTGAATCGCTTCTAGCCAATCGAATACGCGCGTGTGACGTGCTGCGTCTACATCACCGTTCGGGGATGATTTATTACATCAACCTGCTGAGCATGGGCTTTTCGGCCGATGTTGCGACCCTTCGCGCGCGTCGCTTCAGCGATTGGGGAGAACTTGGTTACTTCACCTCGATCTTCCTCACGCTGGCCAGATTCAACCGGCGTCCGTTTCCCGTTCGGGTCGAAGGGCAGGATGCTTTTGACGATCGGCAATGCCTGTTCGTCACTTTCAACAATAGCAAGTTCACCGGCGGCACGATGATGATTGCGCCCAAAGCTGAGGTGAATGACGGCCTGGTCGAATACGTACGCTGGGGACCGATCGGGCGACTTGGGCTGATACGCAACCTCCCGGGGCTATACGACGGCACTCACATTGAGCATCCTCTGGCGGAGCGCAAGGCTGTGCCGAAGGTTGAGTTCAAACTGGATGCTCCGGTGGATGTCATGGTCGATGGCGAAGTGCTCTCGTTGCACTGCGAGGAACTCGACGTTCTGCCTGGAGCTTTGAACGTGGTTGCCTGACCGGCGTGATATAAGAAAAGTTATGTCTGAGGAACGACGAAAGCGGCAGCAGGAACGGCAGGGCGTTCAGGAGAGCACCAGCAATAAGTGGTTGCTGTATGTCGGCCTCGCGATCCTCTTTGCAGGGGCCTTCTTTGGTGGCCGCTACTACAAAGATCACAAGTACGATTCGTTTGCCCGCTGCCTCGCCAGCAAAGATGCCAAAATGTACGGACTGTACTGGTGTCCACACTGTGCCGAACAGAAAGAGATGTTCGGTGCGGCATTCCACAATGTGAACTACGTCGAGTGCGCGATCAAAGATAAGCCGGGCGAGTTAGCACCCGCGTGCAAGGCGGCCGGAGTGAAGCTGTTTCCCAGTTGGCAATTCAGTGGGGAGCAACCGAAAGAAGGCGTATTGTCCCTTGAGGCCTTGAGCGACAAAACCGGGTGCAGCTTGCCGTGAGCGCGACTTCGACTCGTAATGGCGCGCTCTTCGTGATCATTGCCATTCTGTCGCTGGCTGGGGTCATCGACTCCGCAATTTCCCTTCAACGCCACTATGCCAAATCCGCAACTAACTTCTGCGATTTTACCCAGAAGTTCAATTGCGACATCGTGAATCGCAGCGAGTATTCCACGATCTCTGGCATACCCGTGGCCGGAATTGGAGTCGCCGGCTATGCTGCTCTATTCGTATTCGCAACTTTTTTCAAGACGCGACCAGAGACGCCGACTCGACTTTTGGCCGCCTCTCTGGCGGGTCTTGCGTTCGCGCTTTATCTGACCTATGTCGAGGCCTACCAGCTGACGACTTGGTGCATCTTATGCCTGATATCGCTTGGACTGATCTCTCTGATCAGCTTTTTAGCCGTATTCGTAAGGCTAAGAACCCGCGCATGAAGCGATCTGCCGTTATATCCTAGAAAGCACTTTGCCGGATGGAAGAAATCCAGAATACTGCAAATTTTGACGCTGGCATGGCTCCCAACGTAATTCGAGTGGACGCCGCAACCGGTGATCTCCGTCTCCACGAATTCAAGAGCCGTATCTTCCGGAATACCCGTTTCCTGCGCGTATGGCTTCCGCCCGGCTACGATCAAAGCGAGAACTCCGCCCTGCGCTATCCGGTTCTGTATTTGAATGACGGCCAGAATCTCTTCGAGGCGTCGACTTCTTTCACCGGAGTTGAATGGTGCGTCGACGAAACCGCGGACCGTTTGATTCGCAAGGGGATTGTTCCGCCCATGATCATCGTCGGGATCGATCATGGCGACAAAGACCGTTTTCGAGAGTACATGCCGTATCGCTCGCTACAACCAATGATGCTGCGCGTCCAAGGGCAGCGGTACCCAACGTTTCTGATCAAGGAAGTGATGCCATTCGTCGCCCGCAATTACCGCGTGGCGTCAGGGCCAGAGAACACCGGTCTGGGCGGATCGTCGCTAGGTGCATTGATCTCGCTCTATACCGCTGCGGTGCGCCCTGGATTGATTGGGCGTTTGCTGCTGGAGAGTCCGTCTCTATGGGCTTCAAATCGGCAGATGATTCGCGAGAGTCGCGAAATCAAGCGCTGGCCTGAGCGGATTTTCCTTGCCACTGGTACAGCTGAGGCAGGGCGAGTCGATCGTGACCGCAGTATGGTAGACGATGTTCGGGAGTTGGCAGCGATTTTCGGTCGCGCCGGTGTCAGTCAAAATCGACTTCGGTTGTTTGTCGATGATGGAGCCACTCATCACGAATCAGCGTGGGCACGGCGCTTTCCCGATGCGCTGACATTTCTCTTCGGAAATCCGCCGTCGTAATCAGGGGCGGGCACCCTCGGTGCTCGCCGGAGTTCCAATCGTTTCCAGCCCAGGGGAGTTGATCGTCTTTGTAATCAGGTAAGCCACAGCACCCATCGCCAGAACTGAAATCTGAACGTGTGTCCATCGTGCAAGTGGGCCGATGAGCGGAAGAAAGTACACGAAATAAAGTAGTGTGCCCATCAACTTCGTGTTTTGCGTGTGCGGCTGGGCGACGAGCCAGTCTGATAAAAGCAGAATTGCCGGGGCAAGAATCACCAGATCGTAAACCGTGAGGTGTGGAGATACCAGCACTGTCGCTAGCAGCAGAAGCGAAAACCGTTGAGGCCACGGTGTTGAGCACTTCCAGACTTTGATCGTCCAACCGATTACCACACCCGCGCTGATCACATATAAGGCGGTCGAGACGGCGCTCCAGGGGATCAACATTGACCAGAACGTTCTCAGACAGTGAGTTTGATACGGACGAGGCTCAAGCATCGCGGATACAGCCCGCACATTCCACAGAGTGCCAACCCAAGTGCGAAGAGGCTCGATCCCGTAGTACAGGACTCCGATCGACATCTCAACCAGGGCAGAAAGGCTTGCACCTAGAACGATCTTCCACGCTCCAAGCGAAACAAAGAGTACGGCTGCGGCCAATCCCAATTGCGGTTTGAAAACTAGACAACCCAGGGCAATCCCGGCGAGGAAATCACGCCGCTGCCACATCAACCAAAAAAAGACGGCAAAGCAGGCGAGCGCCAAAGCGGATGTCTGTCCCCAGGCGATCAGGTGAAAGAAGGCTGGGAATCCCACAGCGAGAATAAGAGCGGTGACGCCTTGGGTCTTCAGATTCGGGCAGAGTCGCCACACGCTGAAGCAGCAAAGAGCGTAAACGGCGGCAGTGCACAACCACCAAAGGGCAAGCGCGCTTTCATACGAAAGGTGCGCGAAGGGCATGAATAAAAGCGATACTTGCGGTGGATAGAGCGGCAGATAGCGAATGCCCGCTGCTTCCGGGACGCGCTCGGCGGCCAGTTTGGCTTGTGCATTGATGTCGTACAGGTCGGCTGCGCGATGTTCGATCGCCAGCGATCCCAGCGTGTAGAAGTGAAGAAAATCAGTTCCCTTGAGATTGCTGTTTCGATCGCGCAGGCCCGGGGTAGCAATAGTCCAGATGTAAAGGGACCACAATGTGACTGCCAGCAGAATACCGTGCGCGCGCAAACGCCGCCTCGTCAGCCACGTTCCAGAGCGATCGTCAAAGAATGTCAGGAAGCTTTCACCTCAATTGGAGGGATATGGCTCCAACACTGGTGGAGAATCATCCCCGCAAACCAGCCATGCGCGCCGGCTACGGAAATATTGAAGCACTTCTTTATTGCCCTGTTTGCCCATGTCGCGCGCCCAAACGATCCGTGCTCGATCGATGTCAGGTGCGTTGTAGATCCAGTCTCGGTCTACATCGTGATTGGGTCCATAGGTCACGATGACAAGATGGCCTCCCGGAATTTTACTGAGCTGGTCAATGACCGCCACACGATCTAGATTGCCTACTGGCCAAGGTGGTTCCATCGGCGCATGTGCCACAATCCCAACCACCCGGAGAATGATCATCCCGACACACACGATGGGCACGCTGCGTACAAGAAGCTGACCCGTCGGAAATCCATTGCGCTGCCAGAGGCTCAGATGCCGCAGGCACTGAACCAGCAGAAGATAAAGCAGACCTGTAGCGGGAGCGATAGAAAAGGCGAATGTCCAGGTCTCCACAAGACATCCTGCTGCGAAAACAGCGCAAGCTATTAGAGCGATGCGCATCCGTTTATCTTTCAGGATCCAGGGGAATGCAAGCAGCGGTAATGAAAACGCGGGACCTACAAGAATTCGCCAGAGTTGCAGAATCTTGTTGCGGGTTCGACGCATAAATCCTACGAGTGTGTGACCTTCGTTGAACTGGTCGACTTCCCATCCGGCGTAGAAATCCCGCATCACCGCATGATGATATTGCGGAACGGCTCGCTTTGAGAAAAACAGAAAGTAAGGCGCCACTGCGTACGTCTCCCGATTGACCTTGTACGTCATGAGAAATGGGCTACCTGTAACTCTCCAGTAGAAATACCCCATTCCTCCGGCACCTATCATGAGGATACAGGCTGCAGGCAACAACAGGCGCCGAGCCAGTTGCTGCCACGGCGGCAGGCGCCTGCCCTTTATCCAGACAAGAACGCCGGCGCCCACCGCGATACTGAAAAGCAGTCCCTCATAAGGACGGCTGTTGGCCATCATCACCAGCCCGAGCCCGACTAGCGCTCCATGCCAGACACGCGGATGAGCGCGCAACCGCGGTATCGCCCCCAGGATAAGCATCCCTCCGGTCGCTGCCAAAGCGGGACACCAGTAGCTGTTCATCCAGTAGCTGAACGTAGAGAAGCGAAGTACCGCAAGCATGGCGCCAAATAGTGCCCAACCTGGAGGAAACCACGCCTGCAACATCCAGCAAAGGGCAGCGCACATCGCCGCCGTCATCAACAGCACTCCGATCCACGCGTTCCCCAGCAGTATGCCCGCTGCCATCACGAGTCCCTGTCCCGGTGGATACATCGACATGTAAGTCGGGTGCTGAATGATCTGGAAACTTTCGAAGTGGACCCACATCGGATGAGTGGGATTGGTCAAGCGGCCCGACGCGAATGTGTGCGCGGCAAGCAGATGGCTGTACTCATCATTCCAGGCCGGGAGCGGGACACCAAGCACAGGTATCAGCGCCAGACGGATGCTCAGCGTCAACCCAAGCACGAAGCAAACCGCCATCGCTCGTCTGCGGGAGAGCCGATCGAAGAAGTCTTCGACGCGACTGAAAAAACGTGAGTTGAGGTGCTTCTCTCGGAAGCTAATCCACACTGCCCCCTGCACCATGACTGCTTCAATGATCGAGAGCAACCACGGTGCCAAATGCTGATACAGGGCGATCATGCGAATGGCGCCGGGGAGGACAATTTGTTCCGATCTGAGGATGCGCTTATTTGCTCGCGACTTCGCCGATTTCCTCAAACAGCCCGTTAGCGATGTCGATCATCTCAGCATCGACCACACGGTTCTTCGAGATGGCTTCCTTCAACGTAACGGCAACGATCTTATTGGCGCGCAGCGCGGCCATGCAGCCGAATTCGCCGCGATGCACCATGTCAATTGCACCCAGGCCGTAACGGGTAGCCAGCACGCGATCGAATGCACTCGGCGATCCCCCACGTTGAATATGACCTAAGACCACAGCGCGGGTCTCAAATCCGGTGCGTTGCTCGATCTCGCGCGCCAACACGTTAGCGATTCCACCCAGTTTGGCATGGCCGAATTCATCCTTGCCCATGTCTTGCACGACGGGAGCACCCGACCCTGTTGCGAACTTGGCTCCTTCGGCCACAACGATGATCGAGAAGTAGCGTCCGCGCTCGTGACGCTGGCGGATGGATTCGGCAACCTTGTCGACATTGAAAGGCCGTTCCGGAATCAGTATGGCGTCAGCACCGCCCGCAATACCGCTGTAGAGGGCGATCCATCCCGCATCGCGCCCCATCACTTCGACGACCATGACCCGGTTGTGCGCTTCCGCCGTCGTGTGAACGCGGTCAATCGACTCGCACACGATGTTACAGGCAGTGTCGAAGCCGAAGGTGTAGTCCGTCCCCCCCAGATCATTATCGATCGTTTTGGGCACTCCGACCACCTTCACGCCTTTTTCGTGCAGTTTCTGCGCGACAGAGAGAGTATCGTCGCCGCCAATCGCGATCAGCGCATCGATCTTGTGTTTCTGAATGGTCGCAATGCAGCGATCGAAACCATCCGGACGCTTGGAAGGATTGGTGCGCGAGGTGCGCAAAATGGTACCGCCGCGGGGGAGAATGCCGCTAACTGCGTCCAGATCGAGTTCTACGCTCTGATCTTCGATCAGGCCTCGCCAGCCCTCAAGAAAGCCCATGAACTGATCTTCGTAATGGAAAAATCCCTTGCGCACGACGGCCCGAATGACCGCATTGAGTCCCGGACAATCTCCGCCGCCGGTAAGAATGCCGACTTTCATCGTAAGCTCCTCTGCTCCTCGCTAAGGACATGAGTTCGGGATGAATCCTCGGAATGCACTTCGGGCTCAGGGCATGACGAAATGGCCCAAACTCGAGGGTTGCAATCGTTCGGAGGATTTAGGGTAACACCAAAACCAAAGAAGCCGAAATATCGCAAAAGTCGCTCGGCCGCGGCTTCGGTGATGGAGAACTTAACGCCGGAAGGCCGAATCTGCGTTGCGCGTAGCGTAGGTGGATTCTCCCTGCTCTTTCTTGATCGAGAGCACTTGAATGCGGTTCCGATCGCTGTCCACATAGCATCGCACCCGCACCAGGGTGCCTTCGCGTCCTTTTAGCGTCTCGGAATTGCTGACGGTCCACTCCGAGTCCAGGTCAGTCAGCAGCTTCTTGCCATCGGCACTGACTCTGCCGTAGACGAGTAGTGTCTTCTCAGATGAGTAAGGGGGCGTTGTTTTATCGGCGTGTTCTTGAGCAAGGCCCAGGCCAGAGATCAAGAGTATGCCAGCCACTGACGCAACCATCAGTCTTTTCATCGCAGACCCCAGCGCGTGAACTTGAACGAGCACTAAAACTTCTGCAATCTTATAAGCGGGATCGTGCTCCGCCGAAATTCAAAATTCTTATGGGAGCTATTCAAATAGTGGGCACTGAGTTCGTGCTCATTTTGGACATTTCGGGCGAATGGGGATTGCGCCAAAGCCTCAGATTCGACACAATGCTCGGCGAATGAAGAAGCTCGTATGCGCTCTTGGATGGGCAGGTATCGCTCTGCTGACGGCTGTAGCGGTTGGAGTGATTGCGGTACGCCGCTCCGAACCGATCAACGCCCTCTGGCTGGTTACCGCAGCCACATGCTGCTACGCACTGGGATACCGCTTCTATGCCAGGTTCGTCGCGACAAAGATTCTGGCCCTCGATGCTCTCCGTGCTACGCCTGCCGAGCGTCTGGAAAACGGCCGTGACTTTCTCGTTACAAACAAGTGGGTGGTTTTTGGCCATCACTTCGCGGCCATAGCCGGTCCGGGACCACTGGTGGGTCCGGTGCTCGCCGCTCAGTTTGGATACCTGCCCGGAACGATCTGGATTCTGGCCGGTGCCGTCTTCGCCGGCTGCGTACAGGACTTCGTCATCTTGCTGTTTTCCGTTCGGCGCGACGGCAAATCCCTGACCGAAATGGCTAAGGAGGAAACTGGCGTGATCGGAGGCGTCGTCGCCTATGCGGCGGTGATTGCCATCCTGATCATCCTGTTGGCCGTGGTTGCTCTGGTGGTTGTGAATGCCCTGAGAGACAGTCCCTGGGGAGCGTTTACGATCGCAATGACCATCCCGATCGCGCTTTTGATGGGTGTTTACTTGAGGCGCATCCGTCCCGGCAAGGTGCTGGAAGTTTCCGCGTTAGGATTCGTCCTGGTGCTGCTCGCCATTTGGGGTGGCCAGTGGGTTTCGCAAAATCCGGCGATGGCTCACATCTTTAGCCTTCGGGCCACGACGCTTGCGATCTCCATTATGGTGTATGCATTCGCGGCGTCGGCCGTCCCCGTTTGGCTGCTGCTCGCCCCCCGCGACTATCTCAGTACCTTTGTAAAGCTGGGAACCATCGGTCTTCTAGGGCTAGGAATCGTTGCGATCCATCCGACGCTGCACATGCCGTCGCTTACTCGTTTTGTCGACGGCACTGGGCCGGTTTTTGCCGGGAAGGTGTTCCCGTTCGCCTTCATCACCATCGCTTGCGGGGCAATCAGCGGATTTCATTCGCTGATCTCCAGTGGGACCACCCCCAAGCTGATCGCGCGCGAAACCGAGACCCAAATGGTTGGCTATGGGGCTATGGCGGCGGAATCCGCCGTCGCCGTGATGGCAATCATCGCAGCGTGTGTGCTGCAACCGGGCGTTTACTTCGCGGTGAACAGCCCGGCGGGTATCGTCGGACAAACCGCAGCTGCGGCAACTGCCACGATCTCGAGCTGGGGTTTCCCCGTTTCTGCAGGGGAAATGCAGGCGCTTGCCGCTTCGGTGGGCGAGCAGACGTTATTTAACCGGACGGGTGGCGCTCCGGCGTTTGCCTTGGGTATGGCCCGCATCTTCTCCCAAAGCCTGGGAGGATCCAGAGTGATGGCCCTCTGGTATCACTTCGCCGTTATGTTCGAGGCTTTGTTCATTCTGACGATTCTTGATGCCGGGACTCGCGTCGCTCGCTTCATGATCCAGGATGCCCTCGGCCACATCTACAAGCCCTTGGGCCGCACCAGTTGGTACCCATCCATTCTGACGACCAGCGCGCTAATCGTTGCAGCCTGGGGTTTCTTCTTATGGCAGGGCGTCAAGGATCCGCTGGGCGGGATTAATTCACTCTGGCCGCTCTTCGGGATTGCCAATCAGTTGCTCGCTACAGTCGCTCTGTGCGTTGCCACGACCATCATTATCAAGATGTACCGCGCCAAATATGCCGCCGTAACCCTGGTGCCTCTGGCATGGCTGGTCGCAGTAACATTTACGGCTTGCTGGCACAAGATTTTGGATCCCAATCCTCGCGTGGGTTTTCTTGCGCAGGCGCATGCTTTGGGAACGGGACCGGCGACTGCGGCAACCGCGCGGTTGATCTTGAACAATCGGCTCGACGCCATCGTAACGGGTGCCTTGGTAGTGATGGTCGCCCTGGTCCTGTTCGAGTCAGCACGCCAGTGGATCGGGATCCTCACCGGTCGCACGGAAGGGCGCATCAAGGAGACTCCGTTTGTGATGACCCGCCTTGCCGAGGAGAGTCTATGACAGGCTTCACCGCTGCAGTCCGCATCCTTTGGGCCGCTCTCCGCGAGATATTTGACGAGGCTGCCTACAGCCGATTCCTTCAGCGTTCAAACTTGTCATCCTCGCCGGCCGCCTATGCGGCCTTCTGCCGGGACCGAGACTCAACCCGCGCTCGCCACACAAGATGTTGTTGAAAATTCTCATTGCGTTTACTATCCAGTCGCTTGGGCATTCGACATTCAGAAAGATTCGCAATCGTGACACACGTATGAAGCACAGACTCCCCGTATTTGCATCTCTCTTGTTAATCCTGTGTGCATCAGCATTGGCGCAGGGCGATCCCAGCATTCAGACCATGCGTCCAGTAATTCGCGGACGCCACGCCGCTGTCTCATCTATGAAGGCTGAAGCAACGGAAGCCGCTCGCCGCATCCTCGACGCCGGAGGCAATGCCTTCGACGCGGCCGTCGCCGGGCAGGCCGCGCTCGCGGTAACCGACTTCTCCCTGAACGGCATCGGAAGCGATGCCGTCCTGCTGGTTTACAACGCCCGCGAAAAAAGGGTGTATTCCGTCAATGCTGAGCCCCGCGCCCCTAAGCTGGCTACGATCGAATGGTACGAGAAGAATAACGGCGGCAAGATTCCCGAGAGCGACGGGCTTCTTTCCGGAGGCATTCCTGGAGTTGTCGATGCCTGGTTCATATTGCTGGATCGCTGGGGAACCATGACCTTCGAGCAGGTGCTGCAACCAGCTATTGATCTTGCCGAAAACGGTTTTCCTCTTAGCGAACTCGGCGCTTCCTACATTGCCAATTCAAAGAAAATTCGCAAATATCCCACGACGACGAAGATCTACCTTCCAAACGGACAGCTGCCAAAGGCGGGAGATATCCTCAAGAATCAGGATCTCGCACGCACCCTGAAGAAACTGGTCGAGGCCGAGAAGGCCAATTACACAAAAGGAAGGCACCAAGCCTTGCAGGCTGCGCGCGATCGTTTCTACAAAGGAGATATTGCCCGGGACCTTGCTGCATTTTCTGAGGCAAATGGCGGTCTATTCCGCTATGAAGACTTTGCAGAGTACACGGCCGAGGTCGAAACTCCGGTTTCGATCAACTATCGTGGTTATCAGGTCTACAAAAATCCGTCTTCCAGCCAGGGACCGACCGAACTGATCGCGCTCAATCTGCTCGAGGGCTACGATCTCAAAGCTCTGGGACTCAACAGCACCGAATACCTTCACACGAGCGTGGAGGCAGTGAAACTCGCCATGGCGGACCGCGAAAAATACCTCGGCGACATGGACTTCATAAAGATTCCCTACGATGGCCTGCTGTCAAAGGATTACGCCCGCGAACGCCGCAAGTTAATCGATCCAGACAAGGCCTCTCTTGAGCTGCGTCCAGGCAATCCCGAAAAATTAGCGAGTGGCTCGGCGGAGCTGGATCGTCCTGTGCACGCAGTCCTCGAGGGCAATGCCAGCCATGTCGGCGATACCAGCTACATCGCGATCGTCGATAAAGAGCGCAACATGGTGAGCTTCGAACCCAGCCTGCACAGCTTGTTCGGCACGGGCGTTGTCATGGGGGATACAGGCATTATCTTCAATTGCCGAGGCGATTATTATTCGCTGGTTCGCGGCGAAGCCAACGCTCTTGAACCGGGGAAGCGCCCTCGCAGCACCTTGCAGAGCACCCTCATCATGAAAGACAGCCAGCCCTATGCCATTCTCGGCAGCCCCGGCGGGGACGATCAGGTGATGCGCACGATGCAGACTCTTATTAACATGATTGACTTCGGCATGAGTGTTCAACAAGCCATCGAGGCGCCGCGCTGGTCGTCGCGTAGCTTCCCGGCTTCACCTTTCCCGCACACGATGTATCCCGGAGAGATGGCGGTCGAATCCCGCATTCCCGAAGCGACGCGGGATGCCTTGATCGCGAAAGGTCACAAATTGCACGTCGCGCCAGCCTGGTCTCTCGGTTCGAATGCCGCCATAATCGTGGACGGTGCCAGCGGTGTTCTCAGCGCCGGGGCCGATCCGCGCGTCGATGCCTACGCATGGGCTTGGTGATCTGAGCCGGGGGGACGGTCCGGAACCCTAGTTAACCCTAGGACTCGTTATCGTTCCGCGCTACACTGCAGCCATGCGGGTTCTAGGGATCGATTGCGGTGGGGAGTACACCGGGTACGGCGTCGTCGAAATGCGGTCCACCGGGAAGCTCTGCTGCTTGATCTGCGGCGCAATCAAACTCTCTACGCGAGAGGCCTTACCTCGGCGTCTTTCGCGGATCTATTCGCAACTTGGCGCGATTATCTCCGATCACCAGCCCGATGAAGTTGCGATTGAAGACGTTTTTTACGCTCTTAACGTGAAGTCGGCGCTTAAGTTGGGCCAGGTCCGCGGGGTTGCGATGCTGGCGGCGGCCACTGCCGGGCTCGAAGTGGCGGAATATTCCCCTTTATCCATCAAATCTTCGGTCGTTGGCTATGGTCGCGCAGAGAAGCAACAGGTTCAGCACATGGTGACTCGGTTGCTCGAGCTTGCCGAGCCGCCAGAGCCCATGGATGCCTCGGACGCGCTAGCTATCGCGATCTGCCACCTGCATACGGCAGGTACTCTCAACAGGCAGCACATGCTCGCGAGATGACAATCATTTCTTTGCATCTCTGGCATAATTCTTACATCTGAAATGTGGTGTTCGCTGGATGAACATGCGCCTGCGCCGGAGTACGAACGAATCAAAAAGCTGCTCCCTCGCAGCATTGACTCGAATCATTGTTTTCGCGTCGCTTCTGCTCTTGCCCGCTTCGGTGATTTTGACGAAGGACTCCGTTCACGCGGCTGAGTCAGCTTCGATCAGCTTTTCTCTCGATTTTCCGCAATCCAGCCCTGAGCACTATCAGATCTCTGTCGAGTCCGACGGCCACACCCACTATCAGTCCACGGGAAAGATCTCTGCCGACTACGACGCCCGCGACGACTACGACACGGATTTCACTCTTTCAGACGCAACTCGCGCCCACATTTTCGAGCTGGCGGCGCAGGCGCATTATTTTTCCGGCAAAATTGATTCCGGTAACAAGAAGCTGGCTTTTACAGGAACCAAGAAACTGGTCTATAAAGACGGCCAACGCAATGCCTCGGCGGAATATAACTACTCGCCGCAACCGGCTGTGCAGCAACTGACAACACTTTTCCAGAGCATTGCGGCCACCCTGGAATTCGGCCGCCGTCTGACGTACTACCACCGCTATCAAAAACTGGCCCTCGACGACGAGTTGACGCACATGGAAGACGAGGCACGCCGGGGAGAGCTCGCCGAACTGGGTGCTGTAAGTCCTATCCTGCAGCAGATTTATGACGACAATTCGGTCATGAACGTGGTGCGCGCCCGCGCCCGACGGATCATGGAAATGAAGTCCACAAGCGGCCGCAATTGAGCCGTTCAAACATTCCGAACAGCCTTTCGCGCGGTTCGGCCAATGAGCGAGTTACCTAGTTTTTACAACCTCTGCCTATAAAGCGTGTTCTAATAGATACCAAGATCCCCGGAGGTCGTCATGACCACTCCATCCTCTTCCCGACTCGCATTGGTCCTTTTCGCGGTAGCAGCACTGAGCCTTCCAGCGTTAGCGGAATCGCAAGCCCGCATCGTCCGGCTTAGCGACGTTCAAGGCCCTGTTCAGATCGATAAAAATACAGGCCTGGGATTCGAAAGTGCCTTTATCAACCTCCCCATTACACAGGGCACGCATCTACGGACAGGCGCCAACGGCCGCGCGGAAATCGAGTTCGAAGATGGCAGCTCGATGCGCCTCACTCCTAACACGACAGTAGAGTTCAGCAAGCTCGGCCGGAGCGACTCCGGCCAACTATTGTCTGCGATCAATCTGGTCGAGGGTATGGCTTACATCAACTGGCTGGGTAAGGATGATCTCACGCTGAATTTCTCGCGCGAAAATATCTCTCTCGATCATCCCGCCCACTTCCGTGTCGACACCTCGACGCAGAGAGCCGATTTAGCAGTATTCAAGGGCGATGTGGACGTTGAAGGGCCAAACGGCAATCTTTCCGTCGACAAGAAGAAGACCGCGACCTTCGATGCCGCCGACAACGACAAATCCACCGTCGCTCACAAGATTGAAGAAGAACCTTTGGACTCTTGGGACAAAGAGGCGGTTGGATACCACGATCAGTATGCCAAGAACAATTCGTCCCCTTACGGCTACGGTGTCAGCGATCTCAATTATTACGGCGCCTATAGCAACGTGCCTGGCTATGGCATGATGTGGCAACCCTACTTTACTGGCGTCGGCTGGGACCCGTTCATGGACGGCGCATGGGGCTTCTACCCGGGTTTCGGCTACATGTTTGCTTCGGCTTATCCGTGGGGATGGATGCCGTACCGCTACGGGAGTTGGGCGTTCGTTCCAGGATACGGATGGGGCTGGCAGCCTGGCGGTTGGGGAAATTGGCTCGCCACGCCTTCTTATCGCCCCACAACGCTGGTCCATGTCACTCCGCTGGTTGCGCCGACAGGCGGCAGTAAGACGGTGCTCGTAGGGAAAGCCGCGACCGTAACTCCGATAACCGGAGCGCGCTACACAGTGCATGCTGGCTCGGCCGGATTGGGCATTCCGCGTGGCTCCATCAGTAACCTCGGCCACATGAACCATCAGGTCGAAAAATCCGGATTCGTGCAGGTGCGTCCGGCGCCGCAATTCGCCGCCAGCTCGCCGAGCCGGCCTAGCTCCGGTTTCAGCGGGCCGCAAAGCGGCACGTCAAGCGCATCCATGGGGCACATCTCGTCCGCAAGCTCAGGACACGCTTCCGGTGGTGGCTCGCATAAATAGTTTCATCTGCCCAAGTTTTCCTGCGAAACGAGAGGGGCTCACAAATGGAGCCCCTCGATTCTTGAGTATCCCTTTTTGCGGCCCAATCATGGATCAGGCCCATCGGGCAATCGCGACCATCAGTGAGGTGATACCGGCGAACCACAGGAGAAGCGACAATGGTGGTGTCCTTCTTTGCTGCGTTTTGCATTCTTCACACATGTTCGTAACCTCCTAAGTTATTCTTTTCTTCGGGCGCAGCCGTTTCAATCTCCGTATTCCGAACATCCATTCCGGCGGAACGTTGGGCTCTTGCTGGGTGTCCTTATCAACGTTCAGCACGATCTCATCTCGCAAATTCAATAACCGAATCAACTCTCTACGTTTCCTGCTCCGATACCAGACCAACCCACCGAAGAATGCCGCTGTGCAGGCCCAAACGATGTCGACGCGTAGCGAACCGAACAACAGCCACTTCCGTATGCCCGTTTGAATGGCAGAGTGTAGATAGGCCCAGCTCAGTCCAAACGCGATCTCAGCCACAAAGAGTATGCCGGCTAACCACACCGCCTTGAGAGCGGCGCGACACCGTCCGATGGAAAGATCGACGAAAGAGGCGGCGTCGACCGTCACTGGCCTCCACAATCCCCAATTCACCGTCAGCGCACACGCCCATGCGATCGCTAGAAAAAGCCATGTAGCTAGAGCCACCAGCGCTATCCCGGAATCTCTGGAGAGCAACGCCCACGTGGTTGTTCCGCCTCCCATCACCACGGTCACAACCGTGTCGCCGGCCAGTCCGATCTTCATCCGCCGCGATTGGCGCTCCACGGTGCGGCGCAAATCGGCAGGAATCGAGTCTTCCTCATGCCACTGCTGCCGCCAGAGTTCTAATTCGATATCTGCACTCATTTACGCTTCTCCAGCGCTTCCTGTAACAATTGCCGCGCTCGCGTCAGGCGGGCGCCGACATTGCTTTCTGAGATTCCCAAAACGCTCGAAATCTCCCGGTATCCCAGGCCTTCGAGCGTCAGCATGATCACCTGCCGGTACGCCAGCGGCAGGGCGCGCACTGCCTTCCTCAACTTCTCGGCTGTTTGCCGCTGAGAATAGTACAATTCCGGTCCCGGAGTGGAGTCCCCGACTTCAACCTCCTCGAGAGGATCAGTCTTGTGTGCTGAGTTTCGGGTAAGGTGACTGATCGCCCGATTGTGCGCAATTCTGAACGCGAAGGTTCGCTCCGAACATTCCCCGCGAAACCGGGGCAGCGCTTGCCAGATCGCGAACGCTGTCTCCTGCAGCAAATCGTCGCGATCGCTCAATGTGTTGGTATAGCTCGCCGCCAGGCGCGACAGTGCCGGCCCATGTTCGGCCAAAATACGCTCGAACTGTTCCTTCAGGCCGGTTCGGTCCAAGGTCTCGTTCCAGAATCGCGTTTGCTGTGAGTCGGCCGACCTGTCAGTTGCTGTAAAGGATCTCATCACGTCGCAGTCTGTTTGTGGCGGCCGTTAACGCCAGAAGCGTAAATGCGAGGGTGAGATATCCCAACCCCAGAGGCTCCCAGAGCCCGATCGCCTTCCCATTGACCCATGCTCCGAGCTGGAGTTGCTGGCCGACCATCGGCAGATAGTCCAGCCATGCGTGCTTGGCTGCCGGAGAGAAGACCATCAACATTCCGATGCCCATCGGAGCGAACACCACCAGAGAAAGGTATGTTTGTGCTTCCTTCACCGCATGCGAGGCGGTCGAGATCAGAAGTTGCATCGCCGCGGCCAACAATGGCAAAGAGAACAGGCCGAACGCCAGCAACAATAATTCCGTGAATGACAATGCAGGCGGATGCATTCCGATCAACGCCAGTACTACGACAAATCCAACTAGATTGACCGCTAAGCCGGCGAGCGCAAAGAAACTTACGGCGAGCCACTTGCCGAACACAATCGCCTCTCTTGGTACTGCCGTGAGCAACAGCGGCAATAGTGACCGGCGTTCTCTTTCTCCGGCAATCGTATCCATGGCGATGTTCATGCCGCCCACGAAGGCCGAGACCAGAGTGAAAACTGCCATCATGCTCGTCAGCACACTGGCTCCAGAATCGGACTTGCCGCTGACCGCCAGCGAGACGAGCCCGACGACCAGCGGACCCATTATCGCGTAGAAGAATGAGGCCAACAGCGAGCGGAAGTCGCGTGCCCCGTCAACGATCTCTTTACGCGCGATGGTCAAGACGTGATTCATCAATCTAGGCCTCCACTGTCGACGTCAGCTGTACGAATGCATCTTCAAGGCACTTGGTGGATGTCTGCGAGCATAGTTCGGCAGCCGACCCGCGGCCGGCGATTGTTCCGTGCGAAATCACTACCACGGTGTCGCATAATGCATGCACTTCTTCGAGGACGTGACTCGAAAAGATTACGCAGGTTCCCTCGTCGCGTAATCGCTTTAGCAGCTCGCGTAGGGACCGAATGGTCAGGATGTCCAGGCCGTTGGTGGGCTCATCAAGCAACAGATTCTTCGGGGAATGGAGAATCGCCCGTCCCAAGGCAGTCTTCATGCGCTCGCCCTGTGAGAATCCAGCCGTAGGACGATCCGCAATGGCCTCAAGGTTGAGGGTGGAGATAGCTCGGTGAACGGCCCGGTTTAGATCCTGCCCGCGTATTCCACGAAGCCGGCCGAAGTATTCGAGATTCTCGCGGACCGTCAACCTTGAGTAGAGGCCAATGTGATCGAGGAGTGCACCCACCTTCCGTTGCGTCTGGTGTGATCGAATCTCGGCCTTCTCCCGATCGATGGTTACCGACCCTGAGTCCGCCTTCAGAACGCCGCAGATAGTCCGGAGCGTCGTTGTTTTCCCCGCGCCGTTGACCCCGAGCAACCCTGTAATCGCGCCGTCCTGAGCCTCAAAGGAAAGGTCTCTTAATACCGGCCTGCCAGCGAAAGTCTTCCTGAGTTTTTCGAGTTTGATCATGTTCGTCTGTAACGGTAGTCCCTGATGGGCGTGATTCCTTACACGAAATTTTCGAGAGGAGATGAGAGGCTGGCTTACTCGTTAGCGGAGGCTTTAGATATAGGAAAACCAGGGTGCGTCGGCCCTCATCAAGAGACAATCACACCCGCGTATCCGACCACCATGTCGCGATCTCCTGAGATGTCCCCCGAGGTCGCATATTTCACCAACTGTGCCGATTTGGCACCAAGTTGTCTGGCTGCTGTAAGCATCGCCACCGCTGGTCCGAATCCGCACATGCTTATGTTCTGCTCTGTGACGACTTCATGCAGCCCGCGTGGATCGAGGGTCAGAATTCGTTCGATGGCTCGCTGATCCTTGGCGCGAGTGATCGCCTCCGATTCGTAATGGTTCATGTCGCTCGATGCAATAACCAACACCGGTTCAGGGTGCTGAGTGATGACATCGGCAAGTGCCAGCCCCAATTGGTCCAACACCTCCACCCGACCGGTGCCCAAGGCGATGGGCACGAACCGCAAGTGCGCTTGCAGCAATTGCAGAAAAGGTAGTTCCACTTCCGCTGCGTGTTCCGCGCGATGCGCGGCCGCGTCTTCTTCTAGGACAGGGAAGTGTCGTTTCAGGTTTCTGGCGAACTCTTCATCGATGGGGACTTCGCCAAGCGGCGTTTCCCAAACTCCCTCGCTCATCATCGCGAGCGGACGTCCCATCCCTGTATGATTTGGACACATCAACACACACAGTTGCGGAACCTCGATGCGTGCAAACACCGCGCCGGCCACATGCCCGGAATACATGTATCCCGCATGCGGCGCAATGCACCCGATGGCGCGGATGAGAGCCGTTTCGTTGGAGGTCTGCTGGGAAAGATAGGCGAGCGCTTCGGCGCGCAGCTCCTCGGGATCGCCGGGATAAAAGCGTCCTGCTACTGCCGGATGACGAAGAAGTGTGCTGGCCACGTTTCCTCCTCGCTCCACACCTGACCATGCTAGGACTAGGGCTGGCCGTCTTGCAAGGCGCGATAGATGGCCGCACTTTCCTCTAAGCTTAAAGTTTCCGCCCGGGCCGTCGGCTTGACGTGGGCTTCGGCGAGCGCTTGCTTTAAACGCGCCTCAGGATAAGTCTCTTTCAGATTGTTCCAGAGCGTTTTGCGCTTCTGTGCAAACGAAAGTCGTAGAAAATCGATGAACCCATCACCTGCGACCCCCAATTTTTCCTGTTGCGGATCGATGGTCAAACGGAGCACAGAGGAATGCACCTTTGGTGGCGGAGAAAATGCGCCCGGGGGAAGCGTGAACAGGTTTTCGACCCGCGCATACAGTTGCGTTGTCGCCGATAGCATTCCAAAATCGCTGCTTCCCGGTTCGGCCGCAATGCGGTCGGCAACCTCTTTCTGCACCATGATCACGATGCTGTCGAAGTATTTCGAGAATGCAAACAATCGCAGCAGAATATCGGAGGTGATGTAGTACGGCAGGTTTCCCACGACCCTCACTGGCTGCGGCTTCAGCTCAATGCCGGGGCGTCCCAAGCCGGGTTTCGGCCCGAACAGGGAATCAATATCAATTGCCAGCACATCGGCCTCGATCACCTCAACATTTCGGTACATACCGAATTTCAGCCGAAGCTGTGCGGCCAGTACACGGTCCAGCTCGACCGCGATCAGCCGCCGAACACGCTTGGCCAGCAGGGAGGTCAAAATCCCTCTGCCTGGGCCGATTTCGAGTACCGTGGTGTCCGAGACATCGCCCAGCGCGTCTACGATGCGGATGGCCGACTCTTCGCTCGTCAAAAAATGCTGTCCCAATTTGGGCTTGATTTGCGGACGGCGCGCGGAAGCTACCTTTGGCACGTTGACCCTCTATCTCTCGGGAAGTAGACTTGCAAGTCGGTACCCGCATCTTATTGCTGTTCGGACCCCAGGGCCGACCTATTACTCTCATCATATCGCGCACGGCGGCAAACGCGCGCGAGGAGGTTCCGCACTCATGAACATCGCCTTTGCTGCTTCCGAGGGTGTCCCTTTTTCGAAGACCGGCGGCCTGGCTGACGTCGTAGGTGCCCTCCCTCGCGCTCTGGCCGCCCTTGGACACCAAATCAGCGTCTACCTTCCGCGCTACCGCCAGACTAAACTCAGCGATCCCGCTACCGTCGTTCGCAGCGTCACCGTTCCATTTGATGATGAATACCGCTTTCCTTCTGTCGTTTCCGGAGGTATCCAGGGCGGTGTCCGCTTTTATTTTGTTGAATATCCTTCGTATTTCGATCGCGACGCTCTTTATGGAACTCCCGCCGGCGACTATCCCGACAACGCAGAGCGCTTTGCCCTTTTCTCGCGGGCGGTGTTGGAAGCTTCCAAAATCCTTGGCGTACCGCAGGTTTTTCATTGCCACGACTGGCAATCGGCGCTGATTCCGGTTCTATTGCGTACGATCTATGCCGATGATCCGGCATTCAAAGACGTCGGCACGGTTTTCACGATCCACAACATGGGATATCAAGGCCTGTTCCCGCCCGACACTCTGCCTCTGCTGATGCTTCCGTGGGACTTATTCACCATGTCGAAGATGGAATTCTTCGGTCAGGTGAACTTCCTGAAGGGTGCCCTGACCTACTCCGACTACATCACCACCGTCAGCAGAAAGTACAGTCAGGAAATTCAAACGGCAGAATACGGCTTCGGGCTGGAGGGCGTGCTGCGCGACCGCGCCGCGACCGTAACGGGGATACTGAATGGCGTCGACTACGACGAATGGAGCCCGCAGACCGATAAGTTCGCGGTCGCGAAATTTTCGCCGCAAGACCTCTCGGGCAAAGCCAAAGACAAGCAGGATCTGCTCGCGGCTTTTGGAATCACCCACGCCGATCCGAAACTGCCGGTGATTGGTATCGTCTCCCGCTTCGCAGCGCAAAAGGGCTTCGATCTCATCTCGCAGATCGCAGACCGGCTCGCGCGCGAAGAAATGATTATCGTCGCTCTGGGCGCCGGCGACAAAGCCTACGAAGAGATGTTTCAGCGCCTCAACAAGCAATTCCCCAACAAGATCGCGGTCAAAGTCGCCTATGACAACGCTATCGCGCACAAGATCGAAGCCGGCGCCGACATGTTCCTCATGCCATCGCGCTACGAGCCTTGCGGCCTGAACCAGATCTACAGTCTGAAGTATGGGACCGTTCCGATCGTTCGCGCGACCGGCGGCCTCGACGACACCATCGAGCCCTGGAATCCGCGCACTGGCAAAGGCACCGGTTTCAAATTCACTGAGTACAATGGCGAATCCCTGCTGCTGACGATCAAAGAAGCCCTGCAGGCGTTCCGTGACCAAACCTCGTGGCAGGCGCTCATGCGCAACGGCATGAACAAGGATTTTTCGTGGAACGCCTCAGCGCGCGAGTATGGCAAGGTCTACGAGAAGGTGAAGCAGATGCGAACCTCCGGCGGTCCGGCTGAAAAGTCGCTTGCGAGCGTCTCTTCTTAAGGCAAGGACTTACGGTGGGCGGCCTCTGCCCCCCTAGGAGGTGATTTGCCGGCGATCAGCCACAGGTAACCCACGGCGACCCCAAATGCGCCATAAACTGCGGCATTCATCGGGCCCAGCAAAACGAACACCCATAGCGGTGACGGATCAAATGTCATTCTGACCAGATATATCGGACACGCCGCAAGCATCAGTTGAGGATTCAGGTTCCAGCTGTGCGGGGCGAGTAGAGCAACGAGTGCCAGGATATAGAAAACTGCCGCAAAGCCACCGAGCAATTTTAGGGGCACCGAAAATAAGCGCCCGTCATCCCGGTCGGTTCGGCACGCGCGGGCAATCCACGCGCGGGGCAATACTGCAACGGCCACGCTAAAAATGCCTACCAGCGCCAGCACCGCAACAAAAATTACCCATTCGCTCTGGACCGGCAAATCCTCTCCCCGCAACATCGCATAGGGAACACCAGTCACGAGCGAGACCAACCCGCAGACACAAAACAAAATGCGAGAAGTGACCCTGATCGCTCGTCCAGCCATGGCGCGCATTTTAACAGCGCTTACTCCAGCGCACACTCGAATTTGATTAAGCCGGAATTCGGCTTTCAAACCGTTGCACGGCCCGCTGATAAAATCCTAGCAGCATGGCTGCCGCGCAACAGCCCGGTTTCTCACGCACCATCTTCCATGTCGATATGGACGCATTCTTCGTCTCGGTGGAAGAGCTCTACGATCCTTCATTAAAGGGAAAAGCTGTCGTTGTCGGCGGACAGCGCGACGAGCGCGGAGTCGTCTCCGCCGCTTCCTACGAGGCCCGTAAGTTTGGCGTTCACTCGGCTATGCCGTTGCGCACTGCGGCCAAGCAATGTCCGCACGCGATCTTCGTCGATGGACATCCCGAGCGCTACCGCGAGTGTTCCGAAAAGGTCTACAGCATTCTCGGCACCTATACGCCACAGGTCGAAATGGCTTCGATCGACGAGGCCTACCTCGACATGACAGGCACCGAGCGCCTGCACGGTCCTGCCCTGAAAGCCGCGCACAGTTTGCATCAAAGGATGAAAGCCGAGACCGGTCTCAACTGCTCGGTGGGCATTGGTACGTCGCGTCTCATCGCGAAAGTGTCATCCGGCCAAGCCAAGCCCAACGGCATCCTCTACATCGTTCCCGGCGAGGAGACGAAATTTCTTGCGCCGCTGGATGTCCGCGAAATTCCCGGCGTCGGCAAGGTGATGGAGACGCATCTTCACGCACTTGGGATCAAGAAAGTCGGAGATCTCGCCAAGCTCGATGAAGGCGAACTGGAAGACCGCTTCGGCAAGTGGGGACTCGCCCTCGCCGGCAAAGCCCGTGGTGAAGATGCGGGCGGATGGTTCGACTCCGAAGTGGCCGCCGAGCACGACGCCAAATCCATCAGCCACGAGCACACGTTCAACGAGGACACCGCCGATGCCGCTCAGCTTGAATCCACGCTGATGCGTCTGTCCGAGATGGTCGGACGGCGGCTTCGCGAATCCAAATTTCACGCGCGCACGATTCAACTCAAGCTTCGCTACAAAGATTTCACCACGATCACGCGCGCCCATACGCCGCCCGAGCCGACGCAGCTTGATACGGAGATTTTCGAGCAAATCCGGAATCTCTTTTGGAAGAATTGGAAAAAGGGAAGCGAAATCCGCCTGCTCGGAGTGCAGGCTTCGCATTTCACCACACAAGCCGCTCAGATCGATCTACTGGAAGGCAATCGGCAGCAGCGCTGGAAAGATGCGCTTACGGTTGCGGACAAACTCCGCGATCGGTTCGGTGAATCCAGCGTCGGTCTTGCCTCAGGGCTGCGCGGCACGTTCCGTGAGCGCACCCACGAAAATCCTGCCAGCCTGCCTGGGAAAACTAAACACAAACCCATAGAGTAGCCTTCAGAATTGCGGTGCTCAGTTTTCAGCTGTGATCCGCTCTTAGGTTCATCTCATTTTCAGCCCTGTCACCTGAGCGAAGCGAAGGACCTATGCATCTTGTGTGGAACGCCTCACATGAATTCGGCGGCCGAAAGTGCCGATGCCCAGTTAGGACTCCCCCTCTTCCTGTGGCTCAATTTGCACCAAATCAGATTTCACGCCGACGTAGCGAACATCTCGCCAGCGATCGATCGAATCTCTCTCTCCCCGCAACTTCCTTACCGCCGAACCGACTCCTAGTGAACTCCGCACCATGTGGCCCACTCGCAATGGTCCTGCTATCCTTACGTCCTTCATCCAGTGCAGCGCGCTGCTGATGCTGCATCCGCACTGGCTGCAGTCCGGATTGCCTCCAAACACGCATGGTTCCACATGAGTTCGCAAGTCGGCAGAAAAGTTCAGCGACATCTTCGAAAATAGGCAGTCTTCTGGATTCCTGGGAGGCTGCACAAAGGCACGCGCCACTCCTTCCGGCACCAGCAGCTTCGGATAAGCCTTCCGCAACTGCGGCAATTCATGTGCCACGATCTCGCGATCGGCTGGCATCAGTCGTTCCGCACTTTCTTCTCCAACCTGCGGGCTGTAAAGGCTCACCCAGATGTGATCGACCTCTTCCCGCGCATTCCAGAAGGCAACATATTCTTCGAGGTACGAAGCCCGCGACAGCATGGGCCGGGTAATTACCCAATGCACATTTACCGACCGTCCCGCAATGTTCTTCAGAATGCGTTCGTAAGTTGCAGGTTTCCGCCGTTCGTCGTGGTGTTCCGGTAGTCCATCGACGGAAACCGCAATGCGCAACCGGGGAATCCTCATCCAGTCCTCGGGAATCGCAATCACGCCGCTCGTCACCACCATGGTGAACACGCCCATCTCGCTGAGTGCTGGAAGAATGCGGCTCAGTTCGCGGTGGCGAACCATTGGTTCTCCGCCGACCAGTGAAACATGCATCGGCTTATGACGTCGAACTAGGTCTAGAACGCCATGAACCAGATCATCTCCGCGAAAATCTCTCAACTCTCGTAAAGTTGTTTCGCCACCGAGGTGACTGTCGCCATACGCATAGCATCCCGGACAGCTCAAAGGACACTCACGTGTGATCTCGATCGACAGCATCGGAACATGACCGCTGAGGACACGCCACCACGCTCGCGCCACGTCGCGGGTGGTGAGACTACCAGCCTGGACTGCTGACATATTGCGAGATTGGATGCGGCGACCTCCTGGTTAGGATGCGCCATCGGCGAATCCATTTCGGCTATCGCGCCTCCAGGCCAGAAAGCCTCATTGATCGTGGTAGTTACAGCTCAATCTTGACGCCTTGCGCTAAGGCACACTAAGATTCCCCTTCTCTTTCACAACACTCGGAGCCCTCAAGGAGTTCCAAACATGCGCCGGTTCTCGTCTGCCGCCACAATCGCGTTCTTTGCAGCAACGTTCCTTCAAGCCACGCAATCCGCTCCTCTTCTGCTGCGTTTTCCAACGGTGAGCAAGACGCAAATCGTTTTCAACTATGGCGGCGATTTGTGGATTGTTTCCCGAGAGGGTGGCAACGCGCATCGCCTCACTTCTGGAATCGGCACCGAAGCGCTCCCTTATTTTTCGCCGGACGGAACCATGGTCGCCTTCACCGGCGAATACGATGGAAATCGAGATGTCTATGTGGTTCCTGCAACCGGCGGTGTACCGCGGCGACTGACCTATCATCCGTCTGATGAGTACGCTGGCGGCTGGACCCCCGACGGCAAGAAAATCTTCTTCAATTCATGGGGCAGCAATTTCATTCATTTCGAAGATCAGCTATTTACCGTTCCGGTGGAAGGCGGACTTCCCACGGCACTGCCGCTTCCCATCGCCGAAGACGCGTCATTTTCCCCGGACGGTACACATCTCGCCTACGTCCCGCATCCGAAATGGCAGGACGCCTGGAAACGCTACCACGGAGGGCAGACCACGCCGATTTGGATCGCCGATCTGAAAGACTCCAGCATCGTCAAGATCCCGCGCGAGAATTCCAACGACCATCATCCGATGTGGGTCGGCGATATCATCTACTTCCTCTCCGATCGCAGCGGGCCAGTCAGCCTCTTCGCCTACGACACCAGGACGAAGCAAGTCACCGAGGCCCTACATAGCGACGGATTCGACTTCAAAACAGCAACCGCCGGTCCTGACGCCATCGTCATCGAGCAGTTTGGCGTGATCAAGCTTTACGATTTGCAAACGCATCAGGCACACAACGTGAGCATTCAGATCGAGGGCGACCTTGCCTCCGTTCGTCCGCACTTTGCCAAGGTCGAGCCAAAGCGCATCCAGAATTTCGGTATTTCACCAACCGGCGCTCGCGCGGTCTTCGAAGCCTGGGGAGAAATCTTTACCATACCGACCGATAAGGGTGACATCCGCAACCTGACGCGGAGTCCCGCCGTCGCTGATCGCGATCCGGCATGGTCTCCCGACGGAAAGTCAATCGCCTATTTCTCCGATGAATCGGGAGAGTACGAGCTTTGTATTCGTGATCAGAATGGTATCGGTGCAGTGCGGCATATTAGTCTGGGCACTCCGCCGACGTTTTATTACTCACCAACGTGGTCGCCAGACAGCAAGAAGATCGCATACTTCGATAAGCGCCTGCAGTTGTGGTATCTCGATCTCGACAAGCCCGCGCCCAAATTGGTCGACAGCGACTATTACTGGACGTTCGCTAACAATCCTCTGAGCCAGACATGGTCTCCCGACAACAAGTGGATCGCTTATACGAAGCAGCTCATTAGCGGACAGCACGCCGTATTTGTTTACTCGCTCGATCAGTCCAAGGCTTTCCAGGTCACGGACGGCATGAGCGACGCGCTCTATCCCGTCTGGGACAAGAACGGCAAATATCTCTACTTCACTGCTTCGACCAACGTCGGACTTGCGACCGTCGCGCTTGATATGACGTCGGACGAGCATCGCGTCACGCGAAGCGTCTACGTCGCCGTGCTCAGCAAGGATGAAAAGTCTCCGCTCGCACCCGAGAGCGACGAAGAAAAGCCGAAAGATGAAGCTAAGCCCGACCAGGACAAAGACAAAACCAAAGAGCAGCCCAAAGAAAAAGAGAAGGGGAAAGATAAATCAAAGAAGTCCGATCCGGATCCCGTGAATGCTGGCAAAGAGAAAGACAAAGAGAAAGATAAAGACAAAGACAAGAAAGACGAGGCGGTCGTCGTCAAAATCGACATCGAAGGGATTGGCCAGCGCATTCTTTCTCTGCCGATTCCGGCGAAGAACTACCTCAACATGCTAGGTGGGAAGTCCGGCATTCTGCTTCTTGCCGAAGGTCCCTTGGTCGTCACCGACGACGATCAGCCGAACGTGAGCCAGACCATTCAGAAATTCGATCTTAGCAAGCGTAAGGTCGATAAAGTTGTTGAAGACGTCAATGATTACGCCGTGTCTTTCGATGGCGAGAAGATTCTTTATCGTAAAGGCGAATCCTGGGCGACTGCTTCTCCGGACGATTCGCCGGGCGGAAGCGGAGGTGCTTCATCCAAGCCGGGATTTGGACCACTCAAACTCGACAATTGGGAAGTCTACGTCGAGCCTCGCGCCATGTGGAAGCAGATCTATAACGAGACGTGGCGCATCGAGCGCGATTTCTTCTACGATCCGCACTACCACGGCCTCGATCTCGACAAAGTCAAAAAGAAATACGCGCCGTATCTCGAGAGCATCGCTTCACGTGATGAACTCACATATTTGTTCCAGGAGTGTCTCGGAGAATTGACGGTAGGACACATGTTCGTCGGCGGCGGGGAGGTGAATCCCGAGCCGAAGAAGTTGAAGGTCGGGCTGCTCGGGGCCGATTACAGTCTTGAGAACAATCGATATCGTGTCGCCAAAGTTTTCAACGGAGAGAACTGGAATCCCGGCAATGAGGCTCCGCTTACGCAGCCGGGCGTGAATGTAAAAGCGGGAGACTACATCCTCGCGGTGAACGGTCACGCCCTGCACGCCTCCGACAACATCTACAGCTTCTTCGAAGAAACTGCCGGCAAGCAGGTCGTGCTCAAGGTGGGTAGCAATCCCGACGGTAAAGATTCGCGCGATGTGACGGTTGTTCCAGTCGAAAGTGAAGAAAACCTTCGCCATCTGGCATGGATCGAGAGCAATCGACGCCGCGTCGATGAAGCCACGGGAGGGCGCGTTGCTTATGTGCACGTCCCCAATACCGCTGGCGGAGGATACACGAGTTTCAACCGTTACTACTTCTCGCAGGTCGGCAAAGAAGCTGCGATCATCGATGAAAGGTTCAATGAAGGCGGACAGCTCGCCGACTACATCATCGAATACCTCAGGCGCCCGCTGATGAGCAAGGTCACGACGCGCGATGGCCACGACTGGTTGAGTCCATCGGAAGCGATCTACGGGCCAAAGGTGATGATGATCAACGAAATGTCAGGATCGGGCGGCGATGCGTTGCCCTGGTATTTCCGCAAAGCGGGTATTGGTCCGCTGATCGGAAAGAAGACGTGGGGAGGTCTTGTCGGCATTGGAGGTTATCCCGAACTCATCGATGGAGGTCACGTGACTGCGCCGCGTGCAGCAATCTACGGACTCAATGGTGATTGGGAAGTGGAGAATCATGGCGTTTCGCCGGATGTCGAAGTCGATCTCGAACCTGCGGCGTGGCGTCAGGGGCGCGACGCTCAATTAGAGAAAGCGATCGAAGTCGTTATGCAGCAGTTGAAGGAGCATCCGCTGCCTGAGATCAAGCGTCCGCCATTCCCAAACTATCACCAGAACGATGAATTAGGCGGGCAGAAGCAGTGAAGCAAGCGATCCCTCGACGGGCAGTTTCTCGAAGGTGGCCGCAGTGCAGAAGTGCTTGGATCCTTCGGCTGCGGTTGTTCGTTGCACTTTGCGCAACGAATAGCCTCCCTCAGGATGCCAGGTCTTCCAGGTTCTGCTACGACTGATACCGCGGTTTCGTTTGATACAGGGTTTGATTGCGCGCTTTGCGCAGAATCCGGACGCATTCGTCCGGGACTACTCAAGACAAATCCGCGCAACTTCACTCGCCGTTCTTGGCAACCAACGTCTTCGCGTTCCGCAACTCCGGACGCTCCGAATGCTTTCCGTCATCGCAGTTCTTCAGCAACTGGCTGTAATAAGTATTCGCCTTCGCCGCCTGATGTGCGACCTCTGCCGCGTGCGCCGCGCCGGCCAGTCCATTGAACCGGTTGGGATCGATCTTCATCGACTTCTCATACTCCGCCAGTGCATTCTCCGGCTGCTTCATCTCCACCAGCATGTCTGCCAGCATCTCGCGTGCAGGGATATCCACCTCCGCCTTCCCCACCTGATCCTGACGATCCGCCACCGACCGCATCAGCTTCAGCGCCTCATCATTCTTGTGCTCGACGAACGCCAACCACGCGTGCACTTCATCGCGTGCCGACGACGCTTTGCTTCCCTCCAGGGTGTACGCGTATTTTGACTTCCGCGTCGCTTCCTCGGCGTCATCGAACAACTTCGCATTCTTTCGAGCCGCGTCTACATCGCCCATGCGCGCGGCTCCAATCGTGCGCGCCCAGTACGTAATTGTCTGGATATGCGATGGAGCATCCGCCGCCGGCTCCAACTTCATCGCATCCGCCCAATGCCGCATTTCGAGGTCATAAAGAGCAGGGAAGTGTGCTGCCGCAAAGCCCATGTACTCAAGCATCCCGGTGTCGTCCATGGTCTGCGAACCCGCGATGATCTCCTTTGACTTCTCCTCAATCTGTTTCGCCGCTTCGTCCTGCCCGGTTTGCAAGTACGCGTAGAGCAAAAAGTGCATCGCGTGCAATTCGTGCCCGCGCATGTACATCGCCCCCGACTTCTGAGTCAGAGCGACCGACTTCAAATTCGCCTGAATATCTTCCCGCCACAGTCCCATCCGCGCAAAAATGTGCGACGGCATGTGCACCGCGTGTGCCGACGACGGCGCAATCTCCGCATACCGCCGCGCGGCTACCAATCCCATGGGAGCCATGTCCGGTGAGTCGCACGCATGAATGATGTAATGCGCCAGTCCCGGATGCTCCGGTTCTTTCTGGAATAATGGGTTCAGCACTGCCACCGCTTTCTTCGTGGCCTCGTGCGTCGAGTCATCCGGTTTCTCCGCTGCCATCAGCGATAGCGCATAAAACGCTCCGGCCTCCAGGTCGTCCGGATACTTTGCATACAGCTTGCCCATCGCATCCGAATACGCCGCAGCTTGCTGCAGATAGTTCGCCTTCGACGGATCGCTATAGAACACGCCCAGCGCCGAGATGTACCCGCGCTCGCGCTCCGACTTCGCGCCCAGCTTCTGCGCCGCTTCGATCTCGTCATGCCCGCGCTTCAAGGTCGAGTCTTCCGGACGCTCCCAGATCTGGTGGAACAGGCTCATCGCAATGCCCCAATGCGCCATCGCGCACGCGGGATCTTTCTTCGTAAGCTCGGTGAACTGCTCCTGCGCCTCTTCGTATCCAAACGAATGCAGGAGTGCCACGCCGCGCTCAAACGCCTGCGACCCCGCCGCGCACGAGATCGGGAACGACACCTTCCCCAGCTTCTCAGTCGCGTCGTGATGATGCCCATGCATGTCATCATCCAAGGCCAACGCAGGCAGAACGCCGGCGGCAACGAAACACACAGCGGCAAGCACGTACGTCAATTTCAAGCGGATCATCTTTCCTCTTTCCTCCCCAGGGAACGTAAACTAACTTTAATCGACTTCAGCCGGTTGTACCACTAGGCCCGGCAGCCGCGCCTGCTGCTGAGATCAAGAGCCCCACTTCTGGCAAAACCGGCCAGAAATGGGGCACCCGGCAAAATGATCCGCAACCAATCGGTTGCATTTGTGGATCGGGCATCTAATATGCAACTCAGAGGTTGCACATTGTGAGCGACAAAATCGAAAAGCGCATTGAACTGAAGTCCCCAATTTTCCGTGTGTGGCGCGCTCTCACCGACTACCGCGAATTCGGTGAATGGTTTCGCGTCAAGATCGACGGCCCCTTCATCGAAGGACAAGTCTCCCGGGGCCACATGACCTATCCCGGCTTCGAACACGTCAAGTGGGAAGCGATCATCCAGAAAATCGAGCCCGAGCATCTGTTCTCCTTCAGTTGGCCGCATCCCAAGTCGTTCGATCGCGACCGTTACACGGGCGATTATTCCAACGACCCCAGAACGCTGGTTGAATTCCGTCTCGAGAAAACGAAGAACGGCACTTTTCTGATCCTGACCGAATCCGGTTTCGATCAACTCCCGGGCGATTTCCGCCTCGAAGCTTTCCGTCGCAACGAAGGTGGATGGACCGAGCAGATGAAGAACATCGAAAACCATGTCGCGAAAAACACGCAATAACGTTGCCGCCCAGCGCCGCGCCCATGCCTCCGCCTTCGCCGCTCTTGGCGACGAGACGCGCCTCGCTCTCGTAGCACGTCTTGCCGCCGGCCGGCCTTGCTCGATCTCTCAGCTGACGCAAGGCTCGAGGCTTACCCGGCAAGCCATCCGCAAGCACCTCTGCGTGCTCGAAACCGCAGGCATGGTCCGCAGCGTGCGTCACGGCCGAGAGCATCGCTTCGAATTCCGCTCGCAGCCTGTCGACGGAATCCGCCAGTACCTCGATTTTGTCTCTTCGCAATGGGACGACGCCCTGGATCGCCTCAAATCCTTCGTTGAATCGTGACAGGGGCAGCTGCAGCGTTCCTCAGAAGAGCAGTTGACGACGCGGCGAGAGAGTGCAGCATAGCGCGATTTGAGTTTTCCACAGGCTCATCTCGTTAGATGTGACGAATGACCTTTACTCAGGATTCATACCTGCCAAAATGGAGCCATGCAGACGGACGGCGTGCACACCGAAGAAATCTCGTCCAGAGCGAAAGGCGTCATGAGCGAAGCGATTGTCGAACACAGTCGAAGGATCCTCCGCCCGCTCCTCGACGAGATCGGACAAGGCGCTAAGTCATTATTCTGGAATATTTTGCGCGTAAAATATTTAGAATCAATATTTTGCGGGCTAAAACGCAGACTGGAATTCGCTAACCGCAATGAATTCAAGAATTTACATGATCGAGCCAAAAATTGAAAACATTGATATACCAAAGCGCCCCGAGCCCTTCAGCCGCAATCTCGCCGTTTATAATCTCCCTTCCTCACAAGGAATAAAGGACTTCCATTGGCACTGGACGAGAAGATCTACGAACTGCGGCGCGAGAAGCTGAAACAGATCGAGGCCCTTGGCCAGCCGACCTACCGCAGTCAATACGAGTTCACCCACACGGTGGAACAGATTCTGGCCGACTACACGCCGAAGACCGCCGAGGAACTCGATCAGTCGCGCGTCAACGTGCGCGTTGCCGGACGCATCATGGCCATCCGTCTCATGGGCAAGGCCGGGTTCGCCCACATCCAGCAGGGCGGCAAGAGGCTGCAGATCTACGTCAAGAAAGATGCCGTCGGCGAAAAGGGATTCGAGCTCTACAAGTTGCTCGATCTCGGCGACCACATCGGCGTCAGCGGATATCTCTTCCGCACGCGCACCGGCGAGCTCAGCGTGCACGTCGAGCAGATCGACTTCCTCAGCAAAGATCTTTTGCCGTTGCCTGAGAAGTGGCATGGCCTGACCGACGTCGAGCTGCGCTACCGGCAGCGCTATGTCGACCTTGTGATGAATCCTGAGGTTCGGGAAGTCTTCGTCAAGCGCACGAAGATTATTCAGTCGATGCGTCACACCTTCGACTCTCACAACTTCATCGAAGTCGAGACCCCGATGATGCATCCCGTCGCTGGAGGAGCCGTCGCGCGTCCGTTTGTGACGCACCACAACACGCTCGACATGGATCTCTTCTTGCGCATCGCGCCTGAGCTATACCTCAAGCGCCTGGTCGTGGGCGGCCTTGATCGCGTCTACGAGATCAATCGCAACTTCCGCAACGAGGGCTTGGGATGGCGCTGGAATCCGGAGTTCACCATGCTTGAGGCCTACCAGGCTTACACGAATTACGAAGGCATCATGAACCTCACGCAGCAGGCCATCACCGAGGCGGCTGTCGCCGTTAACGGAAGCGCGAAATCCAAGTGGACGCGAGTGGAAGACGGCAAAGAGATCGTCGAAGAACTCGACTGGTCGAACTGGCAGCGCATGACCATGCGCGAAGCCATCATCCGGTTCTGGCCCGAGAGCTCCGGCGCCAAGCCGGAAATGGCCGAGTTCGCGACCAGTGAAGGCGTGAAGAAATTAGTCGACCGTTTTAATGCCGGACACTCGCACACGGCGTACGATGCAGCGGCTCCGGCTGGGAAGAACATCGCCGCATTGTTCGAAGCGGCAGCCGAAGAGCATCTCACGCAGCCGACGATCATTTACGAATTCCCGACGGCGGTTTCGCCGCTTTCGAAGCAGAAGCCCGACGAGCCCGATTGGACCGAGCGCTTCGAAATCTATGCCGGACAAATGGAGATTGCCAACGGCTTCAGCGAGCTCAACGATCCCGAAGACCAGCGCAGCCGCTTCGAGGCGCAGTTGAAAGAGCGCGAACGCGGCGACGATGAAGCTCACCAGATGGACGAAGACTACATTCGGGCTCTCTCTTACGGCATGCCTCCCGCGGGAGGAGTCGGAATCGGCATCGACCGCGTCAGCATGCTGCTGACGGACTCGCACACGATCAGGGATGTGATTCTGTTTCCGCTGTTGAGGCCAGAAAAGGCTTCAACCGCAGAGGCCGCAGAAGAACAGCAGAAGAGCTAAGAGTAGAAGTACAAATTTAGGCTTTCGCACTCCGGTGTCATGGGGACGCGGCGTGTCAGATTTATCAACCGCGCACCGCTTGTCATCTTGAGACCGCGCGGTAGCGCGGTCGAAGGTTCCACCCGGTACCTAATCATGCACTATTACTAGTGCATCCCTGTTCCTATACTTTCTCCATAAGTTTGGGCTCTGTATTGGGCGGCGCTACCGTAGTGTCCGGGAACCCTTGCGGGACACTGGGTCGGTAGCGCTTTGCCGCCTTAGCTGATGGGTTTTGCTTTTTTCTCCGCCGCCGTTCGTGGCGGAACGTAGGCTGGCCGGTCCACTCCGAAGTTCGTGCTCAGGTAGTCGATCAGCGCATCGTGATCGCTGGCGTCAACTACTGCTCCCCATTTGACCATCTTGTCGACTTCCTTGGTCCATGCGGCCTTGCTGAGCCGCTGCTGCAGGATGATGCGCGCCTCGTGACACTCCGTGCACGCCGTCGTGGCCTTAGGCTGCATGGCGCCGGGAGGCAGATCTTCCGTTGTCTTGGCCGAGTTACCCTGAGCTGTAGTCAAAGTGCAACAGACGCTGAGGAGAGCGGTAGCGATGATGGTCTGAACTGCAAACCGTCGGGCTTTGCCCGGACGGACAGCCGAGGGCAGCTGTCCCAACACGGAATAGATGGTCTCTTTAACCGACATAGATCTTCACCTGATCGATTGCGTTATAGAGATAGCCGCTCGGATTCCACAACGGCGCGTCGGGCTGAATGCGGCCGCGCGTGTCCGTTGCGCGTGACAGGATTGAATACTCACCCGCCTTCGCCGTGAAGTTGTGACGCCACAGCCGCCACGCGTAGTGAGCTTGCTCGTGGCCCAGCGTTGCCGCCTTCCACGTCGAGCCGCCATCCGTTGATACTTCGACCTTCGCGATGTCGGCTTCGCCAGCCCAGGCGGCACCATGCACAGTCACGTTGCCCGCTTTCAACTTGGATTCGGTGACAGGGCCAGAGATCACCGACTTCACACTGAGCTCCGTGACCGGGTGGGTGTCTTCCGGCTTGACCGTGTCGCCAGGCTTGACCGGCTGATTGGGAAGCCGGTAGCCGGGGCTCATGAAGTTGCCCACGAACTCCGACTCTAGGACTTTGATCTCGGTGAGCCACTTGCACGATGCAGCTCCGATCCAACCTGGGACTAAGGCGCGGGCAGGGAAGCCGTGATGCTTGGTGAGCGGAGAGCCGTTCATGTGAGTGGCAATCAGCGTGTCGGCGTCGAGTGCCTTCTCAATCGGAATGCTGCGGATGAATGGAGGAACTTTGCCGGGGACTTCGTCGAGGCCCCGAAACATGACGTGCTTTCCGGAAGACTTCACACCAGCACGCTGCAGCAGATCGCGTAGGCGAGGTCCGCTGAATTTCGCTGTGCTGACGGCTCCCTTGCCCCATTGAATTCCGGGGACTTGGGGCCGCTGAAGACCGCGTCCGTTGCCCGCGCACTCGAGCGTGTTCACCACAGAGTGCGAATCGAGTTTTGCGAGCTCGGATAGAGAGAGCGTGATCGACTTCTCCACCTCGCCATCGACGGACAGGCGCCACGTGGTATGGTCGAGTTCACTTGGTTCATGCATGTGATTCCGCACGAAGAAGTGAGGAACGGGAGTCAGCCACACGTTCAAGTACTCGACTGGCGTTTCCAAGTCGAAGAAGCGGACGGATCGAACGATCATGCCGTCTTCGCCGGGCAAATTGATCGAACCGCTTTCTGCAGAAAGCTGCGCCCGAGATAGGAGCGGACTGGCGCCAATGGCGAGCGCGGCGCCAGACATCTGTTTCAGAAAGTTGCGTCTTGAGTTCATAAGAATCCAGCGAGCGAAGTGGCCCCGAGTTTCCTGCTTAATGTGGATTAGGTTAGCACTGCCGGCCCGGAAAAGGAGAGTAGCCAAAATCGAGCCGGCAGCCATTCTGAAGACGTAGCTTCAGAACCGAGAGACGATCGACATCCAATGCTAGAAGATGTAGACCGTATCGAACTGCAGACGAGTCAGCCACGGTTCGGTGCTCGCCAGAGGACGACCAACCAAGGCAGTGAATCCCAATTGCACACTGCGATCGAGTTGGTAGAACATATCAACGCGGTGCTCGGTGACGTTGGTCCCCTGCCGGATCTCACTGTAGTCGAAGTTTCCCAGCACGGCTTCGCGCTCGAGGTAGATGCGCGTATAGCCGATCTGAAAGTCGCCCTTCTCCTGCAGTCGTCCCACTCTGCCTTCAGCCCAGTACCCGCGCCGTTGGTTCGATTTGCAGGGCGCGTTCAGAGTCTGCTTGTACGTCGTCGTCGCTGTGCTGGACGCTGCTGGAAGAATGTTGGCGAGGTTGCCGCACGCCTCGGTGTTCTGAACATAGTCTCCAAGAATGGAGATCGGGAGCCGTGCGTGGCCAGTATCGAAATCGAGACGGGCAATGTTGTCAAAGAGCGCGAACTTCGAGGCAAACTGCGCGTTCGCGACGGTGGTGACGCCGGTGGGATAGGCGGTACCGGCGATTGTGATGACAGTGGTCGCCGTTGTGGTGTAAGTGGAATTCGGCACCGGACTGCTCGAGTTCAGCGGAAGCAGACCGGTCAGTGGGGTCTGCGGATTCTTTGCGCTGGCATGGGCGAGCGCAATTGCGATTGCGTCGGCGCCTCGGAAATCGTAGAAACCCGAATAGGCGCTGAGGGTCACGCGGGGCGCGAGTTGGAAGGCCGCTTGAATCTGTCCGCCGTAGGTGATCTGCTGGGTGATTCGCTTGTCGGTAGACGAAGTGCCGGCGACTTCGGCAAAGGGCAGCTGAAAGCCGATGAACGCCAGGCGCTTCAGAACGGGCGAGTCGAGATTGAAGGCTAAGGTTTCCGCGGCCCCTTCGGGATTCAGATCCTTGTCCCAGGTGAGTTCGGTGTTGTACCAGGGGTAGCGGAATTTGCCGCCGACCAATGTAAGTGGCTTGAAATCCTTGGGGCGGAATTCGACGAACGCCTGGTCGAGAGCTACGGCCTTACGGGTGTAGAAGCCGGTCAGGGTCTGGTTGGTGGAGGTGGGATCATTGACATCACCACTGGCGAGTGTAATGCCCGCGCGGAACTGCGATCCGAGATCGGCCAAGGCGTTAAAACGAGCGCGCACGCGAGCCCGGGTCCGATCCAAGGACTGATCCGATGGTCCACCGAAGATGGGCTCTGCGCGAAGCCGGATGTCGCCGCTGAAAGAGATCGGTCCGATACCTTTGATCTGTCTCTCAAGATTCCGAATGCGCTCGTCGGAACTGCCGGCGTTCTGACTTACCTGGGCTGATGCGGTTTGCGGGAGGCTAGCCGAACCAGCTGGGGTTGATTCCTGTTGTGGAGAAGCTGCGGGCTGGGTTACGGCAACCGCAGTGACAGCAGGAACTGCGGATGGGGTTGGCGAGGATGCGCCGTCTTTACCCCGTAGTTGCGCCTGTAGCGACTGGATCTGCTGTTGCTGCGCCGCGAGTGCGTCTTTCAGCGCCTGAATGTCGGCGGCGGTGACGGCTGGCTGAGGCGGGTTAGGGTTGGAAGCGGCAGTCGCGGCTGGGTTCAGCGGAGCCGCGTTCGACGCAGTCTGGGTTTGAGCCCAAACTCCGGCGGATAGGGCCGCCAGCGTGAGAGCGTTCACGATAAAGTTCCTACCTGAGTTCATGGGAGTACAGTCCTCTCCTTTTGAGTTGTTGTTGCGACTGCAAATACGGGGGAGACAACAGGAAGCCGTACACCGCGAATCGTGCGGCGTCTACTCTCCTTTTTTAGGCGCCTTCGTCCTTGGGGCTAGGCGCCAACATCAGTTACAGAATTAATACAATCAACATACTAGAGATTAATTCGAGCCAAAAGATTCTTTTGTTAAAAGCTCGTAAATCTCCAGGGTGATACAGGGGGAAATCTGAGAAACCAGTTTCTACGGGGCGGGTGTTAACCCCCACCTGTTCTGCAGATGTCTTTCCATTCCTTTGAAGACCACCCCATCGACTACGTACCCGATCGCAATGATCAGGAACATTACGGCGATGACGGAACTCATGTCGTTCAGGTCGCGGCCCATCATCAGCACCTGGCCGAGGCCGAGACTGAGGTAGAGCATCTCCGCGGTGATGAGGGAGCGCCAGGCAAAGGCCCATCCTTGTTTTAGCCCAGAGACGATGAAGGGCAAGCTCGCTGGAAGAAGCACGTACCAGAAGAGCTTGAATCCCTTGGCGCCAAGGTTGCGTCCGGCCTGGCCGAAGATCTTGGGCATTTGCTTGCGGCCGTCTTCCATGGCGAGCGTGACCGACAACAGCGATCCCATGATGACGACGAACAGGATCGCGTTCTGATTCAGGCCGAACCACAGCAGCGCAAGAGGCCACCAGCAGATGCTGGGCAGGCTCTGCAGGCTGACCAGCAGGCCGCCCATGGTTTCTTCAAGAAACTTATTGCTGGCGACGCCGAGGCCAAGAATCATGCCGAGGATGACGGAGATGCCATAACCGATCAGGACGCGCTGCATGCTAACGCGAATCGCGATCCAGTAGGAGTGATCCTGAAAGCCGGCATACAGTGCTTCGGCAACGCCCCACGGAGTAGGGAAGAGGTACGGCGGCCAAATCTTCAGTTCGGCGAGGAGCGTCCACAGGCCAAAGAGCGCCGTGTAAAAGATGAGGAATCGCATAGCGCGCTTCATGCTTCCACCCCGGGTTCGATGTGCGGCTTGATGCCGTTTCTGTATTCCGCCTCGAGCGAGCGGTTCGTCTCATCGCGGAGTTCGTCGAGGACGGCACGTGCGGCCAGAGCGACTTCGGGATCTTCGAGACTGCGCGGGCGTGGTAGGTCAACCGGGAACTGGCTCTTCACGCGGCCGGGACGGAACGTGAGCAGGACGACGCGATCTCCCAAGCGGACGGCTTCGCGAACGTTGTGAGTGACGAAGATGATGGTGCGACCGGTTTCGCTCCAGATGCGTTCCAGTTCGTCGTGCAGCAGGTCGCGAGTCTGGGCGTCCAGGGCGGCGAAGGGTTCGTCCATAAGCAGAACGTCGGGCTCGGTGGCGAGAGCGCGGGCGATGGCCACGCGTTGGCGCATGCCTCCCGAAAGTTGATGGATATAGCTCGTCTCAAACTTCGCGAGATGCACGAGCTGAAGATAGTGCCGCGTCCTCTCCTGCCGCTCAACTTTCGGGACGCCCTTCATCTTCATGCCGAATTCGACGTTCTGTCCGACGGTGAGCCAGGGGAACAACCCGTGATCCTGAAAAATCAGGATGCGGTCGGTGCCGGTGCCTTGCACGGGCTTGCCATCGATGAGGACTTGGCCAGAGGTCTGGGTGTGCAGGCCCGCAATCAGATGCAGGAGCGTGGACTTGCCGCATCCGGAAGGACCAACGATGCAGACGAACTCTCCCGGCCGTACCTGCAGGTTGATGTTATCCAGCGCGAGGAGACGCTCGCCACTTTGTGTGCGATAGCTGAGGCAGATTTCGCTGAGACCCACCTTTGGGATTGGCGACGACTGGCTCCGATTCCGTAGATCGACCGAGACTGGTCCATGCTTGGGGCTGCGAGCGGGGAAGCGGGGGTCGAGAGGCAGCGGGAATGCTCGAGGCACACTTTGTGCGTTGGTGCTCATTGAATTGCCTTTCGTTTCTTCTCGGCGAGAACCTGGTTGAGCAGCGTGAGGTCGTAGAGGCCGGAGAGATCGGGCATCTGGCGGCCGAGGAATCCGTCGTCGAAAGCTTGTTGCGCCGCAGTCAGCAGCGCGGCATGGAGCGGATCGTAAGTGATCTGGAGGCGCGAGAAGGCTTCGTCGAGAACATCCGCCGGAAGTGATTTGCCAGTCTCGCGCTGAATCTGTGCGTTGAGAAGTTTTTTGGCCTCAGCCTGATGGGCATTGATCCAGTCGGTGAGGTCGACATTGGCGCGGATCCAGTTCTTGACGAGGTCCGGATGCTCGTTGAGGAACTTGGTATTGACGACGAGCAGGCTGATGACGAACTGGCCGTTTGGCCACAGCGAGCGCTCGTCCACGAAGAGACGGCCGTTGCCCTCATGAATGAGGCGCGTGGCCCAAGGCTCGGGAGCCCAGGCAGCGTCGAGATCTTTCCGGAGGAAGAGGGTCAACTGATCCGGGTTGGCCATGGGAACGATCTGGACGTCGCCGCCTTTGTCATTCGTCTTCATGCCATTTTTCTTCAGCCAGTTGCGGAGCGCGACGTCTTGCGTATTGCCGAATTGCGGGGAAGCGATGCGCTTGCCGTGAAAGTCCTCGGGCTTATTAATGCCGGAATCGTTGCGCACGATGAGCGAAGCGCCGCCACTGGCAGCTCCGGCCACGACGCGCAAGGCCTGACCATTGGATCGTACATAGCCGTTGATCGCGGGATTGGGGCCTACATACGTCATGTCGATGGCACCCGCAAAGAGGGCTTCAATCGCGGAAGGTCCGGCGTTGAAGCTGGTCCACTGCACCTTGACTTGCGGACCCATCGCTTTGTCGAACCAGCCATTGGCTTTGCCGACCATGGCTTGCGCGTGGGTGATGTTGGGAAACGCTCCGACGCGGATCACAGTGGGACTGGTTTGACACCGTGAGGACGCTCCGAACGTGACCAACAAGCCAACCGTTAGTAAGAGGCCCTTATTCACCCTTGGAGCCTCCGACCACCATAGGGAGCACGCTGGCGGAATCTTTTTTCTGGGACCTTGGGTGCTTGTTGGGCTTCGCGGCAGGTTCATCTTTGGCGACTAACTCCGCAAGGGTCGTGCCATCGAGAATGCCAGCTGCGGCATCCCGAACGTCCAGGAACACCTGGTAGAGGGCCCGCTGCGGAAGGTCGCGTTCGATGAGCTCGGTAGCTGATCAGCGTCTCCGAAAGGAGCGAGCGGACCGTCGATGAGACGAATGATCTCGCTCAGGGGAATCTGCGAGGGATCTCGTCGCAAGCGGTAGCCACCTTTTGCTCCGCGAACGCTTTCCACCAGGCGGGCGTTCTTCAACTCCAGGAGAATCAGTTCGAGAAACTTCTCTGGGAGTCCTTCTTCATAGGCGATCTCTCGGATTTTGATGGCGCCCTGCTGGAAATGGCGCGCCAGCATCATCATGGCTTGGAGGGCGTAAAGACCTTTTTGTGAAATCTTCATAGCGGTGGCATTATTCCATAAAGTCGATGTGTATTATAGACTTTATTGACGTAAGCGACATAGCAAGCAGACTTCCATTTCGAAGGCAGTGCGAAAATGAGGGGAAGGCCAGAAAATCAATTACTTAGCAGCAAAACAAGGGTGTGCAGAAAGCTGCAACGTGCACACGATTGCAGTTTTGTTCCGGGAAAGTGAATCAGTTTTCTGTGGAAAAACGGTTGCAGTTTCTTGCACACGGCATCACCGGCCGGAGATGCGAAGTATGATTACAGTTACATTATCTGGACCGCCGCGATCGAGCGCGGCCTCGATCAATTTTTGACAAGCGTTGGCGGGCGTATTGTTGTGGGCGATCCGCGAAAGTTGTTGTTCGCCGACAACACTCCAAAGTCCGTCCGTGCATAAGATCAACAGATCACCATCATGCAGCGGGATCGGGTGCTCAGGGATATCAGGAGTGAGTTCGCGCCCTGATCCCAGAGCGGCGGTCAGGATATGGCGCTGCGGGTGAGTCTCGGCGTCTTCCGAGCGCACGATTCCGTTTTCAACGAGGCGTCCCACGTAGGAATGATCGCGAGTCAGGCGGGTTGTGCTGTCGCCGCGGATCAGGTAGAGACGGCTATCTCCGATATGCGCGAAGGAAAGCTGACCGCCGACGATGGCCAAAGCGGTACATGTCGTACCCATGCCGCTGAAGTGCGGGTTTTCGATTGCATAGCGCTGGATCGCCTCGTGCGCGGTTTGTAGCCCAGAACTCAAAACCAGTTGTGGATCACCGGTGAAATTGTGATCATAAACGTAGCGTACGGTCTCGACCGCAAGGCGGCTGGCTTCCTGGCCTCCCTCGTAACCGCCCATGCCGTCGGCGACAACAGCCAGCCGGCCTTTACGTCGGAACTCGTCTTCAGTCTCCGGCTCCCAATATAGGTAGGAGTCTTCGTTATTCGCGCGCTGAAGGCCTACGTCGCTCAGGCTCGCGGCTTCGAGGCCCGGTTTCGGATTCGTGGCATCAACCGGCATAAGAAAAACTTGTTGAATGATTCTGGTCGAGACTATGGGCTTGGATAGGCAATCGAGCGAACAATGTTGAAATCACCGTTTAGGCCTCGGTCATTATAAGGGACGAACAACTTCAGTCTGCAACCGCTCCTACCTTTTTCAAATGGCTGCGCCACATGAAGAAGAATGGGGTAGCCTATCATCTTTGGACGCAATCTAAACGCAAACATCAATTCTGTCGGAAAAAGAAAAAAGCCGCGAAAAAAGCGGCTCTCTTCCACTGCCAACCTGGAACGCTCAGCTACTTCGCAGAATGCTTGTCTTTATAGATGCGATTGCTCATGCGATTGGATTCGCGGTTGAGCTGGCGCTGCTCTGCCTTGGTCAAATGGCCATTGTCCGCAGCCATGTCTCTTTTTTCGTTGTTCTGCAGGCGCTGCTCGCCACGCTCCAGGCGAGCGGTCTGTCCAGGGGTAAGCTGTCCATTCTTTACGCCATTGGCGATGCGATTCTGCTGGTTGGTTTCGCGGCCATTGATTTGATTGACGCGCGGATGTCCGGGATCAACCTGGCCTGCACCAGCGCCGGAAGTGTTGTCTTGCTGCGCAGCGGCGGAACCGAGGAACATCAGACCACCCACTGCAAGGACTGCGAGCGACTTGCTGATTGTGTTCTTCATGAGAGAGTGAACCCCTGCAGTGCAGTTTAGTTTTAGTGTGTGGGACGACGCGCATTACAAAGGGGAAGGTGAGCCATGGCCGTTTGGTAACTAGCCAGAGGTAACCAGCTCAAGAAGTTACTTTGACGTCGTCTAAGATGATGCCAGGCTAGCAAAACGGGCGATTTTGCAATGCGGGGTACGGCGGGTTAACATCGTCGATTCCCTGAGGGCCCTTCATGAGAATCGCTTCTGCTGCACGTACGACCTGTTTGCTTGCTACCTGCCTGACATTCCCGTTCATTCCAATGCGTTCCACGGGACAGTCTTCTTCCAGCCAGGCAACATCCTTGCCGAGCGAGATGCCGGAGAAGTTGGTTCCGGTGACGGATAGTTTCGACTACATCAAGCGCGACGTGATGATCCCGATGCGCGATGGGGTGAAGTTGCACACGGTCATTCTGATCCCGAAAAGCGCGAAGAATGCGCCTATCTTGCTGACGCGCACTCCTTACAACGCGGCCGCACTGACGAGCCACGCGGCGAGTTCGCATCTTGGGCCGATCCTGAATGGATACGACAATGCACTGGAAGTGATTCTCGAAGGCGGATACATCCGGGTTGTGCAAGACGTCAGAGGGAAGTACGGATCGGAGGGCGACTACGTGATGACGCGTCCGCTGCACGGTCCTTTGAATCCGACGCCGGTGGACCATTCGACCGATACGTACGACACAATCGACTGGCTGGTAAAGAATATTCCCGAGAGCAATGGCAAAGTTGGAATTCTGGGAATTTCCTACGACGGATTTCTGCCGCTGATGGCGCTCGTGAACCCGCATCCGGCGCTAAAAGTGTCAGTGCCGATGAATCCAATGGTCGATGGATGGATGGGCGACGACTGGTTCCACAACGGCGCGTTTCGTGAACAAAACATGCCCTATATCTACGAGCAGGAAGGCACGCGCTCGAACACAGAAATGTGGTGGAGCGATTACTTCGATGACTACGACGTATTCATGTCGGCGGGATCTGCGGGCGAGTTGGGACGGAGACACGGACTCGAGCAGGTAGGATTTTGGCGAAAATTGCTGGAGCATCCGAGCTACGACTCGTGGTGGCAGCGACAGGCGATGGACAAAATACTGGCGGCACAACCGTTGAAGGTTCCAATACTGCTCGTCGACAGCCTATGGGATCAGGAGGATATCTACGGTGCGACAGCGGTGTACAAGGCACTGAAACCGAAGGACACGAACAATGACAAAGTATTCATGGTGATGGGACCGTGGTATCACGGGGAAGAAATTGGCGACGCGAGTTCTTTGGGCGCGCTGAAATTCGGCAGCGATACGGGACTGTATTTCCGGAAAAACATTCTGCTGCCATTCTTGAATCAGTATTTGAAGGACGGGGCGCCGAAGGCGAATGTAGCGACTGTTACGGCGTTTGAGACGGGAACGAACACGTGGCAGAGGTTACCGTCATGGCCTGCGGGTTGCGAGTCCGGATGCGCGGTGCATTCGAAGCCGCTTTATTTAGAGGCCGGGCTCAAGGCGAGCTTCGATGCGCCAAAGAGCAGAGGGACAGAGTTCGAGGAATACGTTTCGGATCCGTCGAAGCCGGTTCCGTTTCGCTCGCGGCCGATTCAACCCGTTGGATATGGCGGCGAGTTCACCTGGTCGCAGTGGCTGGTGGACGATCAGCGGGAAGCGTCCGGGCGCCCGGATGTGCTGGCGTTTGCATCCGATGTGTTGACGGAGCCGGTAAAGATCAGCGGTCAGCCGATCGTACATCTAATTGCGTCGACCAGCGGAACCGATTCGGATTGGGTCGTGAAAGTGATCGACGTGTATCCCGATGAAGTGGCGGGACAGCCGAAGATGGGGGGATATCAGCTGATGGTTTCGGCGGATATCTTCCGCGGCCGCTACCGCGAGAGTCTGGAGACGCCGAAGGCTATAACGCCGGATAAACCTCTCCTCTATCGCTGGACGCTGCCGACGGCCAACCATGTATTTCTGCCGGGGCATCGGATCATGGTGCAGGTGCAGTCGAGCTGGTTCCCACTTTACGATAGGAATCCTCAGACATTTGTGCCGAATATCTTTTGGGCAAAGCCGGGGGACTATAAGAAGGCGGTGCAGCGAGTGTTTCATTTACCGGACGAGGCAAGCTTTGTCGAGTTGCCGGTAGCCGAGATGAGGTAGAGACGGGGGTAGGGACTGCGTTTTTGTTCGCATGCGCGAACGAAAACTCGCTCGGATGACAATCACGACATGAAGAAATGTTTTTTCCTTTGCACCTGCTTGCTTTTCGCCGCACCTCTGTTTGCCCAAGGCAAGCGGCTGTGGATAATGCGCCCGAGCGGAGAGATGGCAGAGTACGATCCGGCAACATTTTCCGTGAAGCAGACAGTCAAGCTTCCGGCGGACGCATTAAAAAATCCGATGAGTGTGCAAGTAAATCGGGCGGGGCAAATTTTGTTCGCGCCTCCAGTCTCCTTGCCTTTGTCGGACGAGGATGTCGCAGCCGCCCACAAGATCTGGATCTGGAACGGGCATGCGGCCTCGACGATTGATCAGGGCATCAACCGGAAAGAGGAAAAGACCGGATCGAATGAGGCGGTCGATGAATCCGCGCCTACGGCTTATCTCTCGGCGGACGGCGCGCATCTCTACTGGTTCGCGAATGAGGCGCGGAGGTTGCAGCGCGAGGACGTCGATCTATCTACGGCGACGACATGGAAGGCGTGGCGGACCGATCTCACAGGTGCCAGACGCGAAGACCTGGGAGCGGTAAAGTTGTCCGAATGCCGCTGTCCAACGGGATCGTGTGAAGAGAGTTGTCCTGTCGGCCTGGTTTGGGCTCCCGACGATGGCGTAACGACATTCTTGGTGATGACGCAATTTGTCGCGGGCCAGACCGGGGCAGTCTACAAGGCGAGTACACGTTATGACCAAGAGAGCGGCAAGTGGATCGCGAAAAACTTGCCCGAGCCGCTACAACGTGTGCTTGATGCAAACGGCAGCGGGAACGCAATGGTCGAGGCGATTCCCGATACCGGTTGTTGCGGCTGGTCGAATCAAAGCAACGATCAAACTCTCGTTCTGGTGGACAGCAATAAGATCATCGTCTTCGACGAGCAGGCTACGTATAAGAATCCGGACTACGACGTCAGTTTCTTCACAGCGAGCGCAAAGCTGTCGCCGGATTCCTCGCAGATCGCGATGACGATTGTGTCTACCGCGCAGGCGAACAAGCCGATTCAACTGTCGGAACAGGGGCAGGCCAATCCGGATGAATCGCAGCGGATCCGCAAGGCGCTGGTGGAACTGCCGGCTGTCGCGGTGAAAAGCGTAGAGGAAACGCCGAAGCAGATTGCATTCGTGCCCCACGCAAGCCTGGTCGGCTGGATCAGCGAAAAGGAATTACTGATCGTTGAAGATCATCTGCTGGTCGCCTATAACCTCTCGGCTGGAACGCGACGTAAAACGAGTGTGCACGTTGAAGATGCGGCGCACGTGTTTTTACGATAAAGAACTGAAGGCGAGCTTAGGCTGCGGCTCTGGTCCGTCCGGCGCGGTAGATCATCCAGCCGACGATGTTTGCGCCAAGCACGACGAGCAAGACTTTCAAGAAGTATCCGACCTTGCTCGCAACCGGGATCACTGGCGAAACGGAAAGCGCGATAAATAGAAGAGTCATCAGAAATCCAGACACGGCCGCGATTTGCAACCACGCGCCTGGACGAAGTCCTTTGTCTTTTGCGGAGAAGAGAGGGATCGCGAACTTGGCGAGGTAGGCGAAACCGTAGAACGTCCAAGCCCAGATTTGGAGGAGAACGAATGACTCTTGGCTGCCCGCTCCGATTAGTACAGCCATACTCGCTGCGAGTGCTACCCCACCCATAAATAGAGTCGAGTTCACCGGTGTCCGATATTTGTTGTGCATGCGTGTAAACCACGTGGGCAACAGGTGATCCCACCCCGCTACCAACGGTAAGCGTGTATTCGCCGAGAAATAGAGCGTGTAACAGCAAAGATAATTCATCAGCAACAGGAGGACCGCGATCGAAACGATGGGACCAGCCATGCCGAACAAAGAGAATCCGCGGCTGAGTGCCTGGGGGATCGGGCCGATCAAATCGACGGCGTCAGGAGAGACGAATGCAAGAATGCCGCTGGTTCCCAGAATGTATAACAGCGCGATGATGGGGGCAGTGAAAAATATGGAGCGCGCTAGGTTGCGACCCGGGTTGCGAGATTCCCCGGCGAACACGGCGACGTATTCGAATCCGGACAACGCTCCGAATGTCATTTTGCTGAAGACGCTCACACTGAACAAAGTCAACGGAGGCAGAAGCAGCGGGAGAGGATGGTAGGCGGGGATTTGTCCGCGCCAAACGTGAAAGTAGGGCAGAACGATTACTACTCCGAGAATGAAGACCGTCACCAGACTACCTGCGTTGCTGACCCATTTGCCGACGCTCAAGCCGAGGAGCGCGACTAACATCATGGCAGCGATCAGAAACACCGAAGCGCCGAGCAGTGAGGCGGAATTCGAAGCCATCCATGCTGCCCGGGGAAATGAGTAGGAGATGTATGTCGTCGTCACCAGCGCGACCTGAGAAACTTGCGCGGTGGTGTTCAGCCACATGTTCCAGGCCGCCAGAAATCCGATGCGGTCGCCGAAGGCGAGCCTGGCCCACTCGTACAGGCCACCTTCCAGAGGCATCAGACGATTGAGGTGGGCAACCACCAGCGCGTGCGGGATGAAGAACAGGACGATCGCCAAAAGCCACAGAACAACGTGAGAGCGGCCCGCCTTAACAGCCGTGCCGAAAAACTCGGGAACGATGACGATGAGGATCTGAGCCAGAATCAGATCGCCGATTCCCAACTCTCGGCGCAACACCGCGCTGTGGGCCTGAACTTCTGCTTCGGCTGCTTTTAAGGACGGATTGGATGTGGTGGTCAAACGAGGCGATCGAATCGGAGTCAGACTCCCCACCCTCTCGGAAGGATGGGTGACTTTCTCTTACACTTCTTTCATTTCTTTTCGGCTACTGCCGGTTTCAGCAAGAGATCTTGATAATCAAAGCTGAAGTCGGCCAGTGGGGAGACCGCAACCATCTTTGCGCTATCGATCGAGCCGTCGGGGTTCAGCGAGAAGGTGATGAAAGCGTCTTCGATCGTACGCACGCGCCAGTGGGCCTTGAACGTATCGTGCTGCCAATGTTGCAGGTCGCCGATCATTCCGGGCGTGTGATCGAAGCTTATTGTCAAACTGTTGTTTTCCTTGCGAATAGTGATAGGTCCGTACCATGCGTCGTTATAGACGCCGACATATTTTTCCAACGGCAGCGAAGGTTTGGAATTGGCATCGCGGGCACCTTCCGCCTTCTTCATGGTCTCGGCTGCGTCTTTCTCCTCGTCGTCCTTCAGCTTCTTGAAGTTTGCAATCCAATCGGCTGGCGGTAGATGGAAGTAGTGATCGAGCACGTGATAAAGGATGGAATCGAATGCTCCGCCTTCCTCAGCGTTGGTGAGCACGACCACACCCAGGTTTTCCTCCGGCACGAGCATCACGCGGGAGACGAATCCGCCGACTCCCCCGGTGTGTCCGATGAGTTTGCGGCCGTGATAGTCACGCAGTCCCCAGCCGAGTGCATAATCGGCGAAGTTCGTCTTCAGCGCGGCCAGAGGCGCGGGCGTTTCGCCGGTGGGAAGAATCGTCTGCGGCGTCCACATTTCTTTTGAGCGCTGCTCGGTGAACAGGTGCCCCTCGCGATCCACGAACTTGCCGCGATTGAGTTGCAATTGGACCCATTTGGCCATGTCGGCAGCGCACGAGTTGATCGATCCCGCGGGACCCGCGTTATCGAGATCCTCGAGTGGAATCACCTGCAGCTTGCCTTCTACACGGGAGTGAGGCGAAGCGTAATCGTCGCCGGGCTTGAAAAGTTTGTTGCTGGTCACGGAGTGTGCCATGCCCAGCGGGCCGAAGATGCGCCGGGGAATGTAGTCGTCCCATGAGACGCCCGTCACGGCTGGGATGATTTGCCCTGCCGTCATGTAGAGAAGGTTGTCGTACGCATAATGGCTGCGGAAACTCGACTGTGGTTTCATGAAACGCAGTTTGTAAATGACTTCTTCGCGCGTGTAGGTCGAATGCGGCCAGAAGAGAAGATCGCCTTCGCCAAGTCCCATCCCGCTGCGATGGGTGAGCAAGTCTCGAATCGTCATCTCGTGCGAGACGTAGGGGTCGTACATGACGAAGCCGGGCAGCCGCTGATAGACCGGATCGTCCCACGAGAGTTTGCCTTCGTCGACGAGCGTGGCGAGCGCAGCTGTCGTGAATGCTTTGGTATTCGATCCGATGGCAAACATGGTGAATTCGTCGGCCGGCGTGGGATCGCCAAGTTTGCGGACGCCGTATCCTTTGGCGACGAGAATCTTGCCATCTTTTACAATCGCAACGGCCATGCCCGGGACGTCGAACGTTTTCATGGAACTGGCAACGTAGGAGTCGAGATCGGGTGGGGCCGTGGAAACGGCAGAGTTCTGGGAGAAGGTGGAAGTTGTCAGGGCAAAAAGGAGAAATCCGAGGAATAGCTTTTTACAGTGCGAATCTGCCATGGGTATTTTTCCTGAGGTGCCGTTTTTGTACTGAGATGTGACGCGGAGATTAGAACACAGGAATAGAGAAATGTCCGAGGAGGAGTAGATCTTGAGAAAAAGCTCCGCCGGGAATTGAATGAGGTTCAAGTCCCGGCAGAATGAGCTTCTTAGTTCATGCGGTCAGAAACTACTGCCGTGATGTAATCGAGCAGGTGATCGATATTCAGTTCACATTCCAGCAGTTCTTGCATGTCGGATGCGCTGAGGCCGGTTCTGGCAGCGGCGTCTTGCAAAAGGTTGCTGTAGTCGGGCACTTGAGTGCGGTCAAAGTTCATCCCTGGTTCCTCATCGTTCTGGTTCGGACATTACGGTTACGAGGACGAGGACGGGTGCTGACGCGGGGATTTCTCGATGTGTCAGTCCACCCTTGGTGCTGATGCCCCGTTCATGCTTCGCAAACTCAGCATGTTGAATTGACAAGGAGGGCGAGAGATCAGCGCCGAAGGGACCGCAGGAATATAGGAAGAAAGTTCGGAGAGAGATGGTCCCCGACTTCGTCAGAGTCGCGCAGGAGGGCCAACATCAGTTTCGAACTGGGTAGCCGAAATGGTGCAGTAACCGCGACTACGGGTGGAGCGGTGGTCCCAAGGGCATGGACGACCAGTGGCGCGGTACCTCGGTGAAAAGCTGTGTCGGAAAGGTCGACATCGGGCAAGACCACGATCAGCAGCACGATGAAAAACAGGCAACTGAGGATGAACAGCGTCGATGCTGGGATCTTCCAGCGTGGCATAAAGATCGTTCTCTTTTGCCAGACTTTGCGGCCGAAGTCAATGCCTCAACTGTGCCATATTTTTCGAAACGGGCTGCGGTAACCATGCGTACGTATCTTCTGGAACGAGAACAGTGGCTGCCGCGACCAATCAACGAAGTATTTGCCTTTTTCTCGCGTCCCGAAAATCTGCAGGTAATCACGCCGCCCTGGCTGGATTTTCGCATGGTGGAGACCCCGAACGCGCTAACCAAGGGATCCCTCATCCGCTATCGCCTGCGCTGGCGCTGGCTGCCGGTATGGTGGACGACGGAGATCACGGACTGGAATCCGCCGTACCGATTTATCGATCGTGAGCTGTCGGGGCCGTACGCATTTTGGAATCACGAGCATGATTTCACAGAGCATCAGGGTGGCACGACGATGCATGACCGGGTGACTTACGCGCTGCCTTTCGGTTTTATCGGGCGGATTGCTCACCCTTTCGTTGTCGGACGCGATCTGGAAAGGATCTTCGATTTCCGCGCGGCAACCATGCGGCGCCTGTTTCCTGCCTGAACTGCGCTGTACAAACCGTCCGGCTTCGTATACAAACTCTCAAAGCGACGAGCGACGCGGGGCTCTGGGACTCATTTTGTACGTCAAACCGAAAACCCTGAATGAAGCAGTTTCTCTGCTGGCCTCGACCGGAGGTCAGATTCTTGCCGGTGGCACGGATTTCTATCCTGCGCTTGGAGAGCCGTTGCCCCTGGGAAACGTGGTAGACATCACGGCGCTCGATGAGATTCGAGGCATTTCCATTCAGACCGATCACGTTCGCATCGGGGGCTTGACGACCTGGACGGAGGTGATCCGGACGCCGCTGCCGCGTTGTTTTGATGCGTTGAAGGCGGCGGCAAAAGAAGTAGGATCGGTGCAAATCCAGAACCGGGGTACGGTCGCCGGGAACTTGTGCAATGCTTCTCCGGCGGCGGACGGCGTGCCTCCGCTGCTGGCCCTGGATGCGGAAGTGGAGTTGGTTTCGGCTGCAGGGCGCCGGCGGGTTCCACTCGGACAATTTCTCACGGGCAATCGAAAAACGGTTCGGCAACCGCATGAGGTACTCGCGGCGGTGCTGGTTCCGCGTCGAATGGAAGACGCGGCGTCTGCTTTCGTCAAGCTGGGCGCGCGGAAATATCTGGTGATTTCAATTTCGATGGTTGCCGCTGTGGTTCAGACCGACCATCGAAGTAAGGTGGCCGAGGCTCATGTCGCGGTTGGATCTTGCTCGGCCACGGCGCGCCGATTATTTGAACTGGAAAAGGACCTGATAGGTGCTCCTGCCACGGCGGGTATTGGAGATGCAATCACGGCAGGACATCTCTTGCCGTTGTCGCCTATCGATGACATTCGAGCTACGGCCGAGTACCGGCGTGATGCGTCCCTGAGCCTGGTGCGGCGCGCGCTCGAAGCCTGCGTGGGGAGGCTCTGAGTGTCCGAGGTTCTGTCTGAGACCACGCTGCTCTCCTTCACGGTCAACGGTCATGCCGTAGAAGTGAGCGCGCCGGGAACGCGGCGCTTGACGCGCGTGCTGCGCGAAGACCTTGGACTGACAGGAACAAAAGTAGGTTGCGACGCCGGCGACTGCGGCGCATGCACGGTACTCGTTGACGGCGAACCGGTCTGCGCCTGCCTTGTCGCTGCTGGAC
>Ga0209168_10000314_pt1 | contig 52861 bp, 50 predicted proteins | sample Coa_R1_FD_187156 | JGI IMG/M metagenome (GOLD analysis project Ga0209168, IMG submission 187156) | Surface soil microbial communities from Centralia Pennsylvania, which are recovering from an underground coalmine fire - Coalmine... | ecosystem: Environmental > Terrestrial > Soil > Unclassified ...
TTGCTGCCGTCCGGGATTTCGGAGTCAGGGAGAGCCCGCAGCGTTGATCGGAATTATCGTGCGGGTTAATTCTGTGGGCCAGATCAGTGCACCGCGATAGGCTCATCGGGATCCCGCGGAACGTTCCAGGTTCCTGCTGCTCTATATCAGTAAGCAGCCGAGATCGTCGCCAACCGTGGCAGGTGTGTTGTTATACTTGGGTAGCTTTCGTCCAAGCAATCATCCAATGACGGTCTTTACATCCAAGACTCTGTACACACCTCTTCGCAAGATTGATGATGCATTGGTCTCGGTTGAGGATGGGGCCGTTGTCAGCGTAGCCTCGCGCGAGGCGTCGCAAGCCGCGCCGAATAAGGGCATAACCGACTTTGGGGATTGCGTCATTGTGCCGGGATTTTTTGATATCCACATTCATGGCGGCGTCAACTGCGATGTAATGCGCGGCAGCGCCGATGAAATGAACAAATTCGAAATCTTTCTGGCGCGCCATGGAGTCACCAGTTATTTCCCGACCACGGTTACAGCTGCGCAGGACGCGACGCTAAGTGCTCTAGAGCGGTTGGCGAACAGAATTGAAGCTGCGAAAGACTGCGGCGGAGCATGGCCGTTGGGCATTCATTTGGAAGGCCCTTTTCTCAGTCATACCCGGCGCGGAGTTCATCCACCCGTTGATTTGGTCGAGCCGAGCGTCGCCGCTTTTGACAAGCTTTGGCAAGCCGCGCGCGGGCATGTGCGTATGTTAACCATCGCTCCCGAACTTAATGGTGCGGAGGAAGTGATCGCAGAAGCTACAAAGCGTGGGGTTTGCGTAAGCATTGGGCATTCCGATGCCACTCTCGAACAGGCGCGCCGCGGGGTCACGGCCGGAGCCCGACACGCGACGCACACTTTTAACGCAATGCGCCCGCTCGATCATCGCGCGCCGGGGATTCTCGGCGAGGTCCTTACCAACAACCAACTCAGCGCGGATGTGATCGCTGACGGAATTCATGTTGACCCGACAGTGATCGATCTTTTATTCCGGGCGAAGGGCATAGGGAATTTCGTGCTAATTACCGATGCAATTTCCGCTGCCGGCATGCCCGACGGACGCTATCAACTTGGAACGTTGGAAGTCGAGTTGAAAAATGGACGATGTACTCGCGACGGCAACCTGGCGGGCAGCGCGCTGACCATGGATCGCGCGGTGCGCAACGTGATGAAATTTGCGGGATTGGATTTGCAGCAGGCGGTCAGGGCGGCCTCGATGAATCCCGCCAAAGCGGTTGATATTAAGAAAGGAACGATCGAAACCGGTGCCTATGCCGATTTTACGGTGCTGACGCCGGACGGAGAAGTCCGGGCCACCGTCATAAAAGGCGTGGTGGTGCAGTAACGATCTCGAAGGAGAGCGATGCCAGACAAAGGCGGATTTCCGCATTACATGCTCAAGGAAATTTTTGAGCAGCCTAAAGCGCTCGAAGAGACGATCGCTCCCCGCGTGTCACGCGAAAGCGGCCAGGTGCGACTGGCCGACGAGGTGCGAATCGGCAGCGAGGAACTGCGTTCAATACGGCGGGTCAATATCGTGGCTTCCGGAACCAGCCGCCATGCTGGCATTGCCGGGCAGTTCATGTTTCAGGAGCTGGCACATCTTCCGGTAGACGTGGATTACGCCAGCGAATTCGAGTATCGCAATCCCATGATCAGCCGCGGCGAGATTACCATTGTGATAACGCAATCTGGCGAGACTGCCGACACGACCGCGGCCCAGCGCGAGGCGCAGAAGAAAGGCTCGCGCAGCATTGCGATTTCGAATGTAGTCGGATCGACCATTGCGCGCGAGGCCGACGGCGTTCTCTACACTCACGCTGGCCCGGAAATCAGCATCGCGTCGACCAAAGCTTTTACGGCGCAAATGGCGGTGCTATTTCTCTTCGCGGATTACCTGGCTCAAGTTCGCGGCGCTCTATCGGATGAACAGCAGCGAAATTGGATCGCAGAACTTTTGGCATTACCAAAGAAGACGGAGACTGTCCTCGAGCAAGCGCCGCAGTGCCAGCAACTGGCCGACCACTTCCACAAATTCGAAAGTTTTCTTTTTTGCGGGCGTGCAATCCATTATCCGGTCGCGATGGATGGCGCTTTAAAGCTAAAAGAAGTTTCTTACATTCATGCGGAAGGTTATCCCACTGGTGAAACCAAGCACGGGCCGATTGCCATGATCGATGAGAGTCTGCCGGTCGTAATTATCGCCACTTGCGATCGCAATGATGCGGGCTCGGTCCTCCGTTACGAGAAGAACGTCGCCAACATCCGGGGATTCAAGCAACAAGGAGCGAAGGTGATTGCCCTTGCAACCGAAGGCGACGAAGAACTAGCGGCGCTGGTTGACCACACGATTTTCATTCCGCATACGCCCGAATTACTCTCTCCGATTCTCGAAATCGTGCCCCTGCAGTTATTCGCCTATTACATGGCGGTGCGCAAAGGACTTGACGTGGACCGTCCCAGGAACCTGGTGAAGTCAGTAACTTTGGAATGAGAGTTAGTTGGGCTTGCGGTTTTTCGAATTGGCGAAATGCCGTAGCAGCACGGCTTCGCTGAGCGATGTGTACTTCTCGAGCAGCGACTCAACTTGCGCGCTCTGTAATTTCTTCGGCGCAGGCCTATCCTCCACCTCAGAACCCGTGGTCATTACCTGCACATAAAAAAACAAGAAGTGCCGCATTTGGTCGAGCGCTGACTTCAGGACTTCCAGCGACTCAATTTCCGGCAACCGCGCCAGCGCTTCCATCAATTCGGGATCCCCTGGGGCCTGCATGGCGGCGCAATTCAGCTGTTGTTGGATGGCGCGAAGGTCTTCGGTAACGCGCAACATGCGCACATGAACATCATCGAGGTATTCGTTGCTTGCCATCGGCGCTTTTAGTAGGACGCACTCACCATCTCATTCAGCATGGAAAGCAAGAAGATGTCCCATGTCCATGCGCTTTCGTAATTCGAGTACAAACGCGGCGCGGGAACGGCAACTCATGTCTGTAGTGTTTGGCATGGCAAAGAGGGTAATACCGGGAAAGCCGCGCCAATTGTGGTGTTTCTCAGTTTTTCGGAGAAGCCCGATGGTTAATTTCCCGCGAGATATCCTCGGACAGCGCTCTTTGCCATCGGCTTCAGTGAGTTCGCACAAAAGGCCAGTACATCGGTAACGATCCTTGGAGGGTGTGCCCGTTCGACCGGCAAAAATATCGCTTCGCGCTTATCAGAATTCAATCACTATGAACGGTGCCGAGCAGGAGGCTCGAATGACTTATTAGCTCATCCTGTCGCCATGCCGCCGTGCTACTTTATTCGTGCGGTTCAGGTTGGATTTGGGGGAAGCTAATGGATAGTTCGCGGCGTACTTTCTTGGGAGTGACGGCTGGTGCAGCGGCATTGACGATGGTTCATCCTCTGGCCGATGCAGTCGCGCTGACTGATCAAAATTCAACTTCGGCTGCGGCAGCACTCCCGGTCGCGAGGGTACAAGCGGGCCGCGCCCAGGTACTCAACTCTTTCGATCCCGACAAGAGCCTCGCGACATCGATGGATATTCAGTCACGCGAGTCCATTAATCATATTTACACGCCCGAAACCGTAAATCTTTGTCTGTCTGCGGGGTGGGGCCCGATCAGCTATCGCCTGCATACTCCGGAAACTGTCGACTATTGGCACTGGAACCCCAACGGGCATTGGTCAGACGAAGCAAACCAACGCGGATACTTCGTAGGCAGTTCGGAATTGGGTGAACCCATTCACGATTCGTTCGGCTACAGCCTTCCCCATCGCGGTTGTACGCACAATGGAGGCACGGACCGAGGCTATTCACGCCTTACGGATGGCGATCCCAAAGCTTTCTGGAAGAGCAATCCTTATCTGACTGAGGCGTTCACTCACGAGGACGACGCATTACATCCGCAATGGATCATCGTTGATCTGGGCAAATACTACGACGTGAATGCGATCCGCATTGACTGGTGCGAGCCCAGCGCGCGTGAGTACGAGGTGCAGTACTGGGTCGGGGCCGATCCTATGAACTGGGAAGAGCCGGCGCTCGACTCTACAAACCAGGGTGGCGAATACCTGCCTGTAGCCAATCAGGCGATGGGCAACTGGATTCGTTTTTCCAAAGGCGCCGTTCACGCCGGCAAAGGCGGAAGCGTGACCCTCAAGCTTGCGGACAATCTGATCGCAACCCGTTGGGTTCGCATAGTGATGACGCAATCTTCTAACCAGCCGGGACCCCACGGAAATGATGACATTCGCCATCGAGTGGGATACGCAATCTATGAAGTCTACGTTGGCAGATTGGAAGCAGATGGCAAGTTTGCGGATTTCGTGAAGCACGCGCCAGACGGGCAACAACAAACCGCTACCTATTGCTCTTCCACGGATCCATGGCACACCGCCAAAGATATGAACCCCCACGGCGACCAGACTGGCTGGGACATTTTTTATACCAGCGGCATCACCAACAATCTGCCGGCGCTGATCACCGTTCCTCTGATTTATAGCGTTCCCGAAGACGCCGCTGCGATGATCGCCTATCTGAAGAAGCGGGGATATCCCATCAGCTGGGTTGAAATGGACGAAGAAGCCGACGGGCAGTTCTACATGCCGGAGGACTACGCCACTCTCTATATCCAATTTGCAAACGCAATGCTGAAGGTCGACCCCACACTCAAGTTGGGCGGGCCCGTGTTCCAGGGAATCAACCAGGACGTCTCGGTCTGGCCTGACGCGCACGGAAACAAATCATGGTTCGGTCGTTTTTACGATTATCTGAAATCGCATCATCGTGAGGGTGACTTGTCGTTCGCTTCTTTTGAGATATATCCCTACGAAGCCTGCACCATGAAGTGGGACGACCTGTACCGTAACCGCGAGCTGACGCATAAAACTCTGCAGGCGTTTCGTGATGACGGACTGCCTGCTTCGGTTCCGCTGATGAACACTGAAAGCAATCTCTGCGGTTCGCTTTCCGTCTATATGTCCGATATTTTTTCTGCTCTATGGCTGGCTGACAATGTTGGCAGTTTCTTCGCCGAAGGTGGCGCGCTTTACATTCATTCACCGATTGAACCCAGCCGCATTGAGCGCGGCTGTCAAGGCTGGGCAATCTGGGGCAACGCGCTTTTAGACCGCGAGGGAAAGTTTCTTGGCTACACAGCTTTCTACCACGCCAGTCGAATGATCAATAACGAGTGGGTAACGCACCGCACCGGGATACATCATCTTCATGCGGTAGATATCGGAATTGAAGACGCCGCTGGAAATGCTCTGGTCACCAGTTATGCTGTTCATCGCCCAGACGGTGAGTGGGCTTTGCTGCTCATCAACAAAGATAAAGAAAATGCACACTCCATTAGAGTCGCCTTTGAGGACAGCGGCAAGGCCGGACACTTTTCCGGCAAAATGCGAACGGTTACTTATGGCAGCGAACAATACGTCTGGCACGGCGCGGACGCCAGCGCTCACGCCGATCCAAACTTGCCGCCCGTAGAGTCGTCAATGGAAGCTTCTGCACAAACCGTGTTCACCCTGCCCAAAGCTTCGGTCACAGTTTTGCGCGCCGAAGTCGCGGGCCTCCCGGCATGAGTTCGGAATTCGGGCAGCTGGGCTTTCGTCGGGAAGCCGGTGCGGCTGGATAACCTAGATGTCCAGGTTCTTCACATCCAGCGCGTTTTCTTCAATGAACTTGCGGCGGGCTTCGACATCTTCGCCCATCAGTGTAGTGAAGATGGCTTCGCACTCGGCAATGTCTTCGAGCTTAACGGAGAGCAGGGTGCGGCGTTCGGGATCCATAGTAGTCTCCCAGAGCTGTGGCGCGGTCATCTCGCCCAAACCTTTGTAGCGCTGCACGGTGAATTCTTTTTTGCCTTCGCCAAGAACGTAATCGAATAGTTCGCGGGCAGTGGATTTTTCTACCTCTTCTTTGACGGCTTTTTTATTCGATTTTGGAGACTTGGATGGCGAGCTTTGCTCGCCCGGACGGGCGGTGGCGCCCGTCCCCACATGGCCATTGGCATCTTCGTGTGCGCTCGCGCTTTCCCCGTCTGCGCCTGCACCATTGCCGGTGGCCGATCCCTTCGTCAGTGTTTCAATGACGAACGGTGGTTCCATGTAAGGCTCGATCTGTTTGAACTTGGCAATCATCTGCCGGTACTCAGGCGTTGACGCGAGTTCCCAGTTAATGAGGTGTTCAGCGCCTTGGGAATTCAAATAGCGTACTTCCCAAAGATTGTGCTCCTCGTCGAAGCGGGCGTCGACTTCCTTGAATTGAAGTTCCTTCTGCACCTTCTTCAACTCTTTTTCCAGCTTCTCGATTTTCTTGGGCTGCGATTTCTTCTCGCCTTCGAAGTCGGAGCGCTTAGAAAGTTCGAGCTTAGGCAACAAATCGGTGACTTTCTCCGCTCGCAGGCGCTTGTTCACCTTGTCGTAGAAGGTCAGGTATTCGTTGAGTACGGTAATGAACTTGGCCAGCGCAGAGCCTTCCAGCTTGGCCGCGCCTTCACCATAGCGAACGATCAGACCTTCAGCAGCGCGCTTCACCATCACTTTGACAAACTCGCGCTCGTCTTTGATGTACTGCTGCGTCTTGCCTTTCTTGATCGAGAACAGTGGTGGCTGCGCGATGTAGACGTTGTTGCGCTTGATCAACTCCTGCATGTGGCGGAAGAAGAAGGTCAGCAACAGCGTGCGGATGTGGCTTCCGTCCACGTCAGCGTCGGTCATCAGAATGATCTTGCCGTAGCGCAACTTGGCAGGATCGAAGTCTTCCTTGGAAATACCGGTGCCAAGCGCGGTGATCATGGCGCGAATTTCTTCGTGCGCCAGCATCTTGTCATAACGCGCTTTTTCGACGTTGAGAATTTTCCCCTTGAGCGGCAAGATCGCCTGAAAGCGCCGGTCACGGCCTTGCTTCGCGGTGCCACCTGCAGATTCGCCTTCCACCAGAAACAGTTCGCACCGGTCTGGCTGCCGTTCGCTGCAATCTGCTAGTTTGCCGGGGAGGCCACCGCCATCCAAAGCGCCTTTTCGACGCGTCAAATCGCGCGCTTTCCGCGCCGCTTCGCGGGCCCTGGCAGCGTCAACGGCTTTGTTGATGATCTTGCGAGCTACGGTGGGATTCTGCTCGAGATAGGCACCCAGGCGCTCATTCACGAATGCCTGCACGATGCCGGCGATATCGGAATTCAGCTTGCCCTTAGTCTGGCCTTCGAACTGCGGCTGCGAGAGCTTTACGCTGATCACTGCGACCAGGCCTTCGCGAACGTCATCGCCGGTGAGATTTTCTTTTACGTCTTTGAACAAGCCCATCTGCTGCCCGGCGTAATTAATCGTGCGGGTCAGTGATGTACGGAAGCCGGAGAGATGCGAGCCGCCGTCAATCGTATTGATATTGTTGGCAAAGCTGAAAACGCTCTCGGAATATCCGTCGTTATATTGCAGGCCAATTTCCATGGCGACCGCGTCGCGCTCAGCTTCCATGTAGATGGGCTTGTCGTGCAACACGGTCTTACCGCGATTCAGGTGCTTGATAAATTCCGCGATGCCGCCGTTGTACTTGAACTCAGCTGACTTGGCTTCGCCGGTTTTCGAGTCGGTCGTGCGCTCATCGGTAAGCGTGATCAGCAACCCTTTATTGAGGAATGCCAACTCGCGCAGGCGCTGGGCCAACGTGTCGTAGTTATATTCGGTGGCTGTAAAAATACTTTTGTCGGGGAGGAAGCGAACCTTTGTCCCGGTCTTTGCTTTTACCGCCCCGGTCTTCTTCAGCTTGCTGGTGGGCTCGCCTTTTGAATACGTCTGCTCCCAGGTAAACCCATCCCGCCAGATTTCCAGTTCGAGTTCCTCGCTGAGCGCGTTGACACACGAAACGCCAACGCCGTGCAACCCGCCGGAAACTTTGTACGTTGAGGAATCGAACTTACCGCCAGCGTGCAGCTTGGTCATAACCACCTGCGCGGCGGGCACTTTCTCTCCATCCAGATCCATCATCTCGACCGGAATCCCGCGGCCATTATCGATCACGGTGATTGAGTTATCGATGTGAATGGTGACTTCGATTTTGTCGGCGTGTCCGGCGAGAGCTTCGTCAACCGAATTGTCAACGACTTCATAGACCAGATGATGCAGTCCAAGCTCGCCGGTCGAGCCTATGTACATAGCCGGACGCTTGCGGACAGCTTCCATGCCGCCGAGGACCTTAATGGAATCGGCGTTGTAATCACCATTGCCATTGGCTGCGGCCCTGGCGTTCTTGGCTTTATTTTCCTGGGCTTTTTCGTCCAGGAGTGCGGCTGCGCTAATCTCTTTGGTTGCCATTCAGATGGGGAGAGCACTGGTTCAAACCACCTTCTTTACACGCAAAAAAGGCGGTGCGCCCAGCAATCCTCCAAAGCCCTTCTTGATGCCTGCAGATTTCCCACAAATTACTGAAATTCCAACAACTTAAGGCATCTCCAGATATTCTCGATTTTACCACAATTCAACTCGATTTTCGAGGGCTGAATCGGGGCGGTAAACCGTTAGTTTCAGGGTAGTTTTTGTGAAAATTCGGAAGTCCTTAAGTGCGAGTTTGGGCCGCATCTCTCGTGTTGCGCGATCTACGCTTTGAAAAGACTCTACCCGCAGGTTTGGCGAAAGGCGAGAAACTCACTTCCACCTTCGCGCAGTCGAATGTAAGAAGAAGCACCGAATAAGACAAGCTTCGAAAGGATTGGCCAGCCTGCCAACATTCGCACGGCTCGCACTCTCTTTGTGGCGGCTCTGGATTTTCGGGCCATGCATTTATCAAGGAACCCGCGCTCGTTCAGATCTATGAAGTGCACATTCAACTTACGAAGCAGGCTTCGAACGCGACTATTGGTGGTGTAAGTAAGTTGCCGCAGCAAGACAGGATCCCGGCGGCACACCCGAAGATAAAAAGACGCCAGGAACTTCGGCATAAGCGGAAAGAACAAGATTTTGTAATGCGGCTCATAAAAGCGAAGGTAATTGGGGCAGGCGATATAAATCACGCCGGCAGGCTTGAGCACGCGCACGGCTTCGCTCAAAACCGATACCTGGTTTTGAACATGTTCGATGACCTGGTCAAGGACTACAAGGTCGAAGGTGGCGTCGGCGAATGGAAGCTGCTCGCCAGTGGCAGCAGCAAAAGCGCCTGAGTCAAGCCGCCTGCTCGCGATCTGCAGAGAACTCAGCGATGACCCCTGCCCAATGCGATCAGGTTCGACTCCGAAGGCCCGCCATCCGCGTTTTCGACAAGCTACGACAAAATTGCCTACTCCGGAGCCAAGGTCGAGGATCAACGGATCGCTGGGAAGGCTCGAATGGGGTGCGATTCGCGACAGAATGGCTGGTTCGGTCTCCTGGGCGATGCTCGCGACAATTCGCCTTTGCCACTCAGCAGTCTGAATTCCGCACCAGTTCTCGCGACGATACTGTGTTAGTAGATCGATGAATTGGTTCTGGTTGATGGCCATGGTCTCGGCTTCTTGAGCTCTCAGCTATTGCTTAGCGTTAGTGGGGATCACGGGGGCGGTATCCGCTGCTTGCATCTTTATAGCTGCCGTATGTTTCGCATTCCAGTGGCAGATCGAATACCGCAGCCCGGCGTCTCAGCAGTGGTGAAGGCATATACGGCTAACCTGGAATGCGATCCTGCTAAAATAAGGGTCTGAATATATGAGCGTTCCTGTTTCGCAAATGTGGACGGTGGCGACGTATGTGCTGGGCCAGAAAATTGCCGGGCGCAAACAGTATCCGCTCGTCTTAATGCTGGAGCCTTTATTCCGTTGCAACCTGGCTTGTGCGGGATGCGGCAAGATTCAATATCCCGCACATATTCTGAAACGCCAGCTCACGCCGGAAGAATGCTTCAAGGCAGTAGACGAATGCGGCACGCCAATGGTGTCAATTCCGGGTGGTGAGCCGCTGCTGCATCCGCAGATTGCTGAGATCGTTGAAGGCCTGGTCGCGCGCAAGAAATACATTTATCTATGCAGTAATGCGCTGCTCCTGAAAGAGAAGATTCATTTATTCAAGCCGTCAAAGTATTTGACCTTCAGTATTCACCTCGATGGTCAGCGCGAACACCACGATATGTCGGTATGCCTGGAAGGCGGCTACGACAAAGCATTCGAAGGTGTGCGTGAGGCTGTGAATCGCGGCTTTCGCGTGACCACGAACACGACTCTGTTCGACGGCGCCGATCCCAAGAGCGTGCGGGCATTTTTCGACGAGATGATGGAACTCGGTGTCGAGGGCATGATGCTTTCGCCGGGATACTCCTACGACAAAGCGCCCGATCAGCAGCATTTCCTGGGACGCGCGAGAACGCGCAAGTTGTTCCGCGCGATTCTGGCCAACCGAAAGAAGACCTGGCGCTTCAATCAGTCGGTCCTGTTCCTCGAATTCCTCATGGGCAAACGCCATTACGCCTGCACGCCGTGGGGCATGCCCACCTACAATATCTTCGGTTGGCAAAAGCCGTGCTATCTTTTGCAGGATGGCTACGCGGATACTTTCAAGGAACTGCTTGAATCCACCGAGTGGCAGAATTACGGAACGGAATCCGGCAACCCGCGTTGCGCCAATTGCATGGTGCATAGCGGATACGAAGCGACCGCGGTCAACGATACGTTCGGCTCTCTGCGCGGCTTTATGGATACGGTGAAGGCGACTTTATTTAGCCGCCATCCCGATACTGGAGCGCTGCGACTGTTGGATGAGATGTCGACACCTGAACATACAGGGCCGCTGGTCCAGATCGAAACGCGGTCTTTGGAAGAAACGCGAGCCTGAACATCCGGGAGACAGATTGGACGTCGAGCGAACCATTGCGGACATTGAGCAACTAGAAGAAATCTTCTCGCTCTCCGACATCCGGCCCTTAACACCGAGCGATGTCGCCGCTGCAAATCGGCGGCACGATGAAAGGCTTTCGCGTAGCCCATGGTTCAAGCTCTGGCAACAATATGGAGTTTGTTGCCGAACGGAGTCTCCAGTGCTTCGCTTGCCCGAATAAATAGTCCACACATCATGAGCGTTCCTCAGCGCGGCACTGTCAATCCCGAAGAACTCGAACTTGCTCCCGGACGCGAGCGCGAAAACCTTGAAGGCTGGATTCCGGAGCTGGCCAGCGGAGAAGAGATCCGCGCTGCTTTAGAAAAAGCATTCGACTTTCGCGGAGATGTCACACTCACATTGAAAAACGGCGAAAAAGTTGAGGGTTACATTTTCGACCGCCGCACCGGGCACTCACTCACTGACTCGGTCGTTCGCCTCTACCCAAAGACTGGAAATCAGAAAATCTCAGTCTCCTACGCTGACATCGCCGCGCTGGCCTTCACCGGCAAAGACACCGCTGCAGGTAAAAGTTGGGAAGCTTGGATGAAAAAATACAACGAGAAAAAAGCCGCTGGGGAAAAGAATATCGGGCTGCAGCCTGAAGCGCTTGAGTAGTCGATGCCTGCGCCAATATCCTGCCCTACAATATGACCGCTGAAATCGGCGCTCTTCGGGGCGAATACGTTTGTCTCGAACCATTGGAACAGCGCCATTGTGATGGACTAGTCAGTGCGGCGGCAGCTGACCCATGTCTCTATCAGTGGAGTCCCGTTCCGCAGGGCAAAGCCGAAGCCGAGCGCTACATCGAGACTGCCCTTGCATGGAAAGCTGCCGGCACAGCCGTCCCGTTCGCGATTGTACGCAAAGCTGACAACCTCGTGATCGGTTCCACACGCTTCTGGAACATCGAGCGCTGGGCATGGCCGGCAGGACACAAGTTACATAATCGCGAAACGCCCGATGTTTGCGAGATCGGCTACACCTGGTTCACCGTTTCTGCTATAAGGACAGCCGCGAATACGGAAGCCAAGTTCCTGATGTTGTCGCATGCGTTCGAGTCGTGGCGGGTATTTCGCGTGTGCTTCCACACCGATTCGCGCAATGATCGCTCGCGCGGTGCACTGACAAGACTTGGGGCAAAGATGGAAGGAATTCTTCGCGCGCACAGAATGGCTGCGGATTTCACTGCGCGCGATTCAGTAAGGTTCTCGATTCTGCTGGCGGAGTGGCCGGCTGTGAAGGATAGGCTACTTACGTTCTTGAACCGCCACTAACGGCAACCGAACTCGCCGCAAGAGCGTATCAGAGTTAAAGGGGATATCCGATTGAGATCACTCGGGCACGAACACGAGGCAGACCGGCGCTGGGACCTTCGCGACCTCACCTACCAAGGTAAGTTTCCCGGTGCCTGAATCAAGTCCGAACTCCACAATATTGCCACTCTCTTCGTTTGCTACCAGCAGGCGGGTTCCTTGAGGATCAATGGCAAAATTGCGCGGGATCTTGCCTCCGCTCGTTATTCGTTGAGTGAAGGTAAGTTTGCCGGTAGCACGATCAATTGTGAACACCGCGATGCTGTCGTCGCCGCGGTTTGACGTGTAGAGGAACTTCCCATTGGGATGAATCGCAATTTCGGCGGCATCGCTCTTTCCCGAGAACCCGGCCGGAAGCGCTGAAATTTTTTGTATGGAACGGAACGTCTCTTTTCCTTCGTTGGCGAAGACCGTAACCGTGGAATCAAGTTCGCCCAGCACGTACATGAAAGCGCCGCTCTTGGAAAATGCGATGTGCCGAGGCCCAGTACCGGGTGCAAGAGTCGCCGAGAAGAAATCTTTACTATCCGACGTGCCGCCTGCTGACGCAGCTTTCGCCGGCCCTCCCGGACTCAGAACTCCTTTGCTCGCATCGAATTTATAGATCAGCACGCGATCCAGCCCGAGATCCGCGACGTAGGCGAAGCGATTGCGCGTGGAGGCCTCGATCCAGTGAGCATGCGGTGTGTCCTGCCGCTCTTTGTTCGGACCAAGCGCGCCAGCGTCATTTAGCACCGACGATGCTTCACCTACAGCGCCATCGGGCATAAGCGGGAACACGGCAACATCGCCTCCAGTGTAGTTTGCAACCAGCGCATATTTTCCGCTTCGATCAAAAGATATGTAGCAAGGATCGGACCCGCGCGAGGCCACTTCGTCGATTTGCGTCAGCTTCCACGTCTTACGATCAATCCGGAATGCAGTAACCCCGCCGCTGGCAGCACCTTTGTACTCGCGGGTCTCGTTCACCGCGTACAAAAATTTATCGCCCGGGGCCACAGCCAGGAATGAAGGGTTGATGGTCTCGGCCGCGACTCCCAGTGCGGTGACCTTTCCCGATGACTCATCGAAATCGTAAGAATAAATTCCCTTGCTGCCCGAGTCTTTGCCGTCCACATTGGTGTATGTGCCGACGAAAAGAAGATATTTTCCACCACCATGACCCGCGCCAAAACCCAAAGGGACGACGAAAGCCAAGATGATTGTGAACAGCACAAGATGCCGAAAAATAGTCTTCATTTCGCCTCTCTTTATTTCGTCTCTTTTTCCTTTAGAACCCTGGAATTCACGCGCGGTCCGAAGGTAAGCTTTCCGATCAGATCATCAACTTCGTCCTGGCTGCCGCCGATAAACGTGAACGACACAATATAACCTTTCTCGATCATCACCAGCGAGCTTTGCCACATCTGGAGCTTGCCGCGTTCTTTGCTGAAATCGGCACGCGCCAGTTGCTTGGTTCCAGCAGCAAAAGCATACGGCGGATTCACCACTTTGAAGCCGCGGTCCTCGGCGAGTTCGCTGATTGGATTGAGATAATCAGCAGCGGTTTTGATGCCGTGATAATTTGCCAGCGGCTCGACGGCGATCACTACCGCGGAATTGATGGTTTCGCCAGGCGCTCCGGGTGGCCGCTCGAAAACCGCGAGCAGCGTCTTAGCAGACTGCGAACTTGCCCGCCTCGGCTCATCGGGTCCCGGGCTAGTTGCTTTGGATGAGTCACTCGCCGACTCCGTAGGCAGGTCTTCGTCCTGTTGCATATCCGTAGTGCGGTCCACCCAGCCAAAAATTACCTTGTAGGTGAAACCAAATTTCGGACAATCGAGGAGCTGTCCGGCCAACGGCCCGCATTTTTCCGCGGTCGGTTTCGGATTCGTGGCGGCCTTCCGGGTCTGAGCAGGAAGAACTGAAACTCCGAGCAGCATTAAGACAATGAAAGCGGGACCCGGAAGCAGATTCATGCTTCCTATCCTAGTGAAACTCATCACACCTCATGCGGCACGGACGCCTACGGGCTGGGTGCAATTGGCGCAGCGACGGGCATCAATTGGAATCTCGCTCAGGCATTCCGGACATTTTTTTGTTGTGGGATCGGCGGGAGCCGGAGCTTTGCGCATGCGCGCCACCAGCAGGTTCACCGGGGTCACGACAAAGAAGTAGACCGCTGCTGCGATCAGCAGAAAAGAGATAGCCGCGTTGATGAAGTCTCCGACCGGAAAATGCGTGCTGCGGATAGTGAATCCAAGATAAGAAAAATCGGGCTTGCCGACGAGCGCCGCGATCAAAGGCGTGAGCAGGTCTTTGGTGAAAGCGGAAACCACGGTGGCAAAGGCGGCGCCAATCACCACGCCGACCGCCATATCCACAACGTTGCCGCGAAGAATGAATTGCTTAAACCCGCTGAGCATAGAAGCCTCCGAGTAGGTAGAACAGAGTATTCCTTAGGGGAAACCTCGTCAACGGGCGTCCGGGTGCCCGGACAAATCAGAATGTGCCTCACCGCACCAAAAAGGCGTCCGCCCACCAATACCGAAGAGCGGACGCCGTAATCATGAGCCGGCGCGGCTGCCTTACTGTTGCACCACGCTTCCGTCGTCCGCCGACCTGCTTCGCTCTCTGGGCCTGGAGTGCAGCGAGAAGGCCACGTTCCGCTCCTGATTTACTTTGACCGTCTGCGCCAGATCGACCAGCGTCAGCGGCACACTCTGCTCTGATCCATCCTGCGAGACGCAGTGCAGATCTTCGCCTTCAACCCAATAGTGGCTGGCGATCAGTGCTGTTCCGGCTTGTAACGCAATCACCGTGACTAGGCCATGGCGCGGCGTCGGCATCGACCTCGGCTCGCTGTAGGTGATGCGCTGGACGGGCGAATCGTCCCGCTGAACCGTCGAAGCCGGCTGATACACCAAAGAGGTCCCACGATAGGCGCTCGGCCGATAGTCCGGCATAGGGACGCCATTCCTCGCCACCGCAAACGGGACTTCAACGTCTTCCATCAGGCGCAGGGTCAGGCGGGTCTCGCCTTTGAGCGTCGGGTACGGCCCACGCGCGGGCAAAGTCAGAATCTTGCTCGGCCAGAACACGGGAACGGTCCACAGCACGGCGTCGCGTGTGGGATGACCTTTGCCTTTGATGTCCCCTTTGGCGTCGACCTTGTTATGCGGCGCGTTGATGACCTTCGCAGAAAGGGGCAGTACGTTTGCGCCGGGCAGGATCATGCGGTCGAACTCGATGCTCATCCACCCCTTACCCCAGAAGTGGCCGGGCGCTTTATAGTCCTGCAAATGCCCGCTGAGTTCGGCCCCGCGCGGAAAAACCGAATGCCCGAACGCGCCCAGCGGACCAAGATTACACAGGACGGGATCACCCACCTGCGCAGTTTTAGGCGAAAAATTCGGCTCGTCCATGGTGCAGTGCAGAAGCGTTCCGGCTGGAATCAGGTCCCTGGTTGCAGCCTGAACAACGATGGAAGAGAGAAAAACAGAAAGGGCTAGAAGCAGGTACTTACGAGACATGGCGCCTCCTCATGACTTCGCTGAGAACACGCCCCATATCTCGGTACCCGAGATGGGCAGGATTTTAGCACGAAAAGGTCGCTTCACAGCAATTTTTCGATCGCCCCGCGATGCGCTAAACTCGATCAGCGAACTGGCTGCGTCTGGATGTTTGGACGTCGATATAGCCATACTGATCCGTAGATTCCCGCGGCATTGGCTAGAACAAAAAGAATCAGAATCCACACCGTCCATGACGTGATACTCGTAAACCTGTGACTCCGTTTTAGCCACTTCTCAGGGTCATTCAGGATTTTCATGGCCTCGTCCTGACCCACCGTTGTGCTGATGGCTAGGGTCGGACGACTTGGATATTGATTCAGTGGTTTCGTAAGTCCCAGCTGATCCTCAAGCAGGGTCTTCTTGAGAATAGTGCGCCGATAATACCGATGACCTGTTCGAATATTCTTTATGCTCACAAGTGAGACGAAGGCACCCACGAGAAAGACACCCGCGACAAAAAGGTCTACGATAGCCGCGTTGCCAACCTTGAGTAGTCCAGTAGCGACCGCGATTAAACCACTATTTAGAGTTATAAGGTATGCAGTCCGATCCCAATTCAGCTTTACCTGAAATCGATATTCCTCAACTGCGATCCTGTAGAGATCCATCAGTTGTTGCGTTGAGAGTGTGTCAGGCACGTCCTGAAAAACTAACTATTGAATTCTACTCTCGTAGTAACTAAGCACCCTTAAGAAAGTAGGTGTGAACAGACGTTCACCGGAGTGGTGGAGGTGATGAATTTGTTGCAGAGATAAGAATTCCAATTTCTCGATGTGTTTCTTGTCATAAGTGAAAGGCCCATCGTGAACGGCGCTGAATATGCCGACAAACTTCTGACATCCGTCATCATTCATTGAGATCTTGCCGATGAAATCCAGATCTAAGCCACGGACTCCTAGTTCTTGGTTTAGCCTTCTTTCAGCTGCGGCCTGATACGACTCACCCGCAAACAGATAGGCCGCTACTGACGAACCCCAATATTCGGGATGACGAAGACGCGTCGGGGCGAGTTTCTGTACCAGGAGTTGGCCGGAGGTATTGAAAATCAAATCATGGGCAACTCGAAAATTCGCGTGTTTCCGAAATACCTCGGCTCGAGCAAGCACGCCAACTGGCACATCGTTGGAGTTAACCACATCAACCAGCATGCCTTGGTCAACTGACCCCATCGCGTCAAATATAATTGACGACTTTTGCAGTCGTCAAATATATTTTACGTAATGGACAGCAATTTATCGGGATTCGCACGAGTCTTTGGCGAGGAATTGAGTCGATTCCTGGACGCCCAACATATGTCCTTAGCAGAAGCCGCCCGAGAGATCGGACTAGGGCCTGAGGGGAAGGCCCGAATTAGCGCTTATTGCCACGATTCACCGACCGGAAAGCGGCCCCGACCAAACGCCGAGCTTCTATATCTCCTCTGTTCAAGACTGGGTTTCAGCTTCGAGTACCACGGCTACAAGGTCACAGCTGAAGCGATGAATGGACATCGAAAGCCAGCCGAAAAGCCGATAGAGCAGCTTCGAATTACTTTTGATAGTCAATTAAATTTGACGAGGCGAGAAGGCGAGTTTTTTGTTGACGTAAAACGCCCACCCGGGCGAATCGAATTGAGTCTAGTTCTCAACAATTTAAAGGAAAACAGTGGTTAGAACAGGCTGAACACTTCTAAGCTTCTCAAATCCTCATCGGCATAACGATGTAGCGGTACTTGTAGTCTTCGCTCTCGGCGGGGCGGAGCTGGCCGGCGGACTGGGAGTCTTTTAATTCCAGGCGAACGTCGCCTGAACCTGCGGCCTTGAGGAAATCGGTGATGTACTGGGCGTTGAAGCCGACTGTAAGCGGCTCGCCATTGTAGTCGACCTCGATCGAATCTTCAGATTCGCCAGTTTCGGTCGATGAAGCTGAAAGCTTCAATTCGCCTTTTTCCAGTTTCAGGCGCACGGCGCGGGAACGCTCATCGGCGAACTGGGCCACGCGGGAGATGGCCGCGCCCAGGTCTTCTCCATGCAGTGCAATGATCCGGTTATTGTCCTTGGGTAGAACGGCTTCGAAATTGGGGAATTGACCGGTGAGCTGGCGCGAGGTCAACAGCCGCTGACCGATGCGGAAGAAGAGGGTGGAGTCGTCCTTCGCAAATTCGATGGTCTCAACGTCGGTCGAGTCCACCAATGACCGGAGTTCGTCCATAGCTTTCTTGGGGACGAGAGTTTTCAGTTCACCAGAGACGCCTTCGAACTTCTCGTTTGCACGCTCTACGTGCGCTAGACGATGACCGTCGGTGGCAACCATGGTAATCGACTCGGGCTTGATCACCATCAGCGCGCCGTTAAGCGTATAGCGAGATTCTTCATTGGCAATCGCGAAACTGGTTCTAGCAATCATTCCGCGCAGGACCTGGGCAGGAATCTTGACCACGTTGGCAGTCGGAAATACCGGCAGGCTGGGGAAATTTGACCGCGCCATTCCGACCATCTTCGTATTCGAACGTCCGCAACGAATGCTTACCCAGTGGTTTTCGAGCAACTTGATGGTGATGTCGGCATCGGGCAGCAGCTTTACGTAATCATGCAGCTTGCGGGCGGGAATGGTGCACGCGCCTTCTTTCTTCACCTTCGCGCTGCAGGAGGTGCGAAGGCTCAGATCAAGATCGGTCGCAGTCAGCGAAAGCCGGTCGCCACCAGCTTCAAATAAATAATTCGACAGGATGGGAATCGTCGTCTTGCGCTCGACTACGCCTTGAGTCGCGGCCAACTCGCGCAGTAGTTCGAACTTGCTAATGGTGATTTCCATCGTGGAGGTTCCGATTGCGGAGGATGCGATCGCTTCTACCGGCATAGACCAAAGACCCCTGCTCGTGTGATGCGACCTGCCTGAACGAAGTGGATTCGGGTGCGGTCGCCTTACTTCTAGTACTTCCTTATATCAAATCAAAATACCTTAAAACCAGCAGTAACAGCAGGTGCGTCGGAAAAGTGGAAATCCATTCCAAGTCTAATACTTCCTTCCACTCCCGGCCCTACCTTCGTGTCCAAGATCAGACTCGATTGGAGTAGCCCACCGCAGTATGAAAGGACGGAATCCCGAGTTTCAAGGCCACTATTCACAGCTTCCACAACCTGCCCACAGGGGTCGGTTTGCAAGACCCGCTTAAAACTGGAAAACGTGCCTCGAATCAGCATTTATCCGCCAAGTTGCTCGGTCAGTTTGTTGAGCATCCTGTTCAAATCTTTGTCGTTCTTGCGCGTCTCTTCAATCTTCTCGACCGAGTGAAGAACAGTTGTGTGATGTTTGCCGCCAAACTGCCGTCCGATTTCTGGAAGAGACGCCTCAGTCAGATGCTTGGCCAGGTACATGGCAATCTGCCGCGGATAAACAATCGCCCTCGAATTATTTTTTGCCTTGATCTCGAGCAGCCTCAGTCCAAATTGCTCGGCCACCGCTTTTTGGATCGACTCTATCGTCACCTTTCGGGCTTGCGAATCGATGAAGTTCTTGAGCACTTGTTGCGTGTACGGAAGCGTGATCTCGGTGTTGGTTAGAGATGAATGCGCGACCAACCGGATGAGTGCGCCTTCAAGTTCCCGAACGTTCGAGCGGATGTTTGAAGCGATGAACAGGGCAACGTCCGTGGGAAGCGTAATCCGCTCCTGCTCGCCTTTCTTCTGTAGAATCGCGACCTTCGTTTCGAGGTCTGGCGGCTGGATGTCCGCGATCAGTCCCCACTCGAAGCGACTGCGCAGGCGGTCTTCAATCTCCGCGAGTTCTTTCGGCGGACGGTCGCTGGCGATGACAATTTGCTTCATCGACTCGTGCAACGCATTGAAAGTATGAAAGAACTCTTCCTGGGTGCGTTCCTTTTGCGCGAGAAACTGGATATCGTCGATTAGCAGGACGTCCACGTTGCGGAACTTGTCGCGGAAGCTTGTCATCTTGTCATAGCGCAGCGAGTTGATCATTTCGTTGGTGAACTTCTCGCTGGAGACATAGCAGATGGCCGCTTGCGGCATCACGCGCTTGACCTCATGGCCAATCGCTTGCATAAGGTGGGTCTTGCCCATGCCGACGCCGCCATACAGGAACAGCGGGTTGTAGGCTTTCGATGGGCGTTGCGCCACAGCCTGGCACGCAGCGTGAGCAAACTGATTGCCGCTGCCGATGACGAAGCCGTCGAAGGTATAGCGCGCATTGAGTTGCGCTGCACCGTCCCAATCGAAACGCGATTGCGCCACGTGGACAGCCGGCTGGGGCGCTTGCGGCGCAGAAAGTCCGCCGTCGTGCCGCACCGGCGTTGCCGCCGGATCATCTTCAGGCGTAACGAACTCAACATCGCGATAATCCATGTTGAGATTGTCGAGCGCTTCCTGGATGAGGTCGGCGTACTTATCACCCACGTGGCGAAACTCGACTGTGGGGACGCGAATGTACATGATCCCATTACTCGAGTGACTGTAGCGCGTGGGTTTCAGCCAGGTATCGTAAGAGTGCCGGTTGATTTTCTTTTCGAGCGCATCCAGGATGCGCAGCCACGGATTCGGAGAAAGAGTAGGAGTCGGAACAGACATAATAAAAATTTTAAGAGGGCCGCTGGCTGGGGCAGCGCCTTGGTTAAACCAAGCTACTGTTACGGTATCGTTTCGTTGACCAGAGAAGCTTTGCTCGACGAACTAGCGAAGGAACCAAATCGATCAGGTTCAACAGAGCGTCATCCTAGCACAAACTTTTTTGGTTTGTGGAAATCTTTTTTAAAAAAAGTTTTGCGCCCGCGATTCCAACCGCTTAGAAGTTTTTCTGTCAAGTAGCAGAGTTGTTAATGCCACGAGAGTGGTGCAGGAAAAGGGATTTGGCGACCCACATTGCCTTCGGCGATTTTTTCGTGCAGCAAAATACTTTCTGAATGGGAAGATGCTTTTCCCAGCTCCCAATTTAATTTTACTCGATGGAGCTTGATGATGATTTCAACTTTCCCGCCGTCAACTTTGCGCAATTCTGCGGAGAGAAGTAAAGCTCGAATCCGTCCGGCAGGTGTATTTCGCTGTGCTGATAATTCGATTGAATATAGGCGACCAGTTTCGGGTTGGTCCTCGCCAATTCGAGACTTTCCCTTCCATTCAGGGCGAACTGAGGGTTGAGCAGGATTAGGGACGTGTGGTTCTTCTGCAATGCCTCGATTTCCGTCTGCTGTATGCGATCGCTGCGCGGCCACAGGAAATAGGTGTCCCAGGTTGGTGCCTGGGTGTTGAGGAACGCATAGAGGCCAGGGTAAAACGGTGCAGCAAAAAATCCGCCGTCGTGCAGATCGCAACCGCGAAACGCAGTGGCTACTGTGTTCATGATTTCAGCCTGCTCCGCTCGAAGTTCGAAGGTTTTGCCGTGGATGCTGACTTGCTGCACATTTGCGGGGGAGTCGACTTTCGCTCGGAGATGCTGCACCAGCGGCTCCATCGGCAACCAGCTCGCAATCACCAGAAATGCGGTTCCGCCAAAGAGGGCTAACGACCAGCGCCTCCTGGCGCGCCACAGATGAGCTGAGAGCGCACCCGCGGCAATCACGAACGGTACAATGCCCTCCGCGATGTGAAAAAAATCGGCGGTATAAAAGGCATGGACCAGAAAACCGGCTCCCGCTGCCGAAGCAGCGGCGGCCAACCATTCCGCGCGGTCTAGAAGACGCTTGCGCCGAACCGCGGGCCAGAGCGAAGCCACATAGGTAAGAGGCACTGCCAGACAAAGCCACGAAATGGCTCGGGCTTGCACCAGATCCATGCCATGAAGCCCCTTTAAATGAACGTGCCACGGAAACGGGATCTTTAAGGACCATGCCCACTTTGGGGTCAGCAGAAGAGAGTGAAAAAACGCTGGTGCGAAGCCCGGGAGCGCGACCAGCATGATGAGCATCGGCGAATAACCGATCAATATGCCGCCGCCGAGCGACTTGGCGGCCCGCCCAATTGAGGGCCCTTCGCGGCGCAGTTTCAACAGAATAAAAGCAATGATGGCAGCAATGCCGAAAAATATGCCGGAGTTTCTGCCAAAGAACGCAGCCAGTCCCATGGCAACGCCGAGAAGGAACCACCGCTTGAGCCTCTCCGGTGCTACAAACACAAACGCGATCGCGCTCACACAAATCAGCGACCAGGTTTGTTCATAGATCTTATGGCGTGGGAATCCAATCATGACCCCGAGCAGCAGAAGAATTGCGATTCGCCAGCTTCTGCCCAGCCTGGCTCGGATCATGACGAAATACGCGGTCGCGAGAGCGATGATCGCAAAGAAATAATCCGCCAGGATCTGCTGGTACAAACCGCTGCTTCCGGTCAGCTTGAAGATCAGCGCGGACCAGTAGTACCTTCCGGGGTCGTAGCTGAAAAAATCGCGAAATGGAACTTGGCCAAGAGCTGTGCGCTGGCTGATATACCAAAGCCAGCCTTCATCACTCCACAAAAATCCATAGCGCCACTGCAGCGCAAAGACGGTGAGCGAAACCGAAACGCCGAGCAGGACAGCTTCGGAAATACTCAGCCAGGTGGCGGGCCGCGGTTGGGTCGGCGGCTTATCAACGGCCGCTAAAGAAACATTTTCCCGCTGCAAGGGAGTAGCCATCTAGTTTGAAATTTCGCTTCAGCCTAACATTAGTTCGTCGATCGGGGCGTTGCCACAAGATAAAGAGAGAAGATCAATATGACAGAACAGTCAGAAGCTTTGGAGCTTTTGGCTGTGTTGCTTACTGGGATGTCTTCACCGCACTCACCCAGGGACTGGAGGTCCCCTTCTTCTGGTGTTACGGTCCGTTGATCGACCTTTTATCCACTCATGGCCGGCTGTTCCGGGCCGGTTTCTGTTTTTGACCGGTCCGGACAGCGCCATTCCGATATTTACCCCACTTTCTTCGGGCCTTTGTTCCAGCTTCTACATAGCTTGCAAGGCCGCACCAGGTGTACGTTCTCTGAATAGGACCGGAGATTCTCCCTCCCCTTCCAGGTCCGGATAATGAGAGGCTCCATGAAGAACGTGTCGGGGATGTGGCGTGAGTCGCGGGTGCGACTGGGTTTGTTCGGGGCGAGTTTGTTCATTCTGTTTTTCATACCAAATTTCCGAATGTCTGATGCTGCGGCCGCGCCGCCCCAGAATTTGGCGCAACGGGAGATGTCTCAAACTGAGCCGAGCTCAGAGAACGGCGCCGCCGCTCTCACTATTTACAATCAAAATTTTTTTGTTGCCCGCGAGTATGTGCCGCTCGATCTGAAGGCGGGAGTAAACGAAGCGCACTATACCGGGGTAGCGGCGCACCTGGAGCCGGATTCGGTGATCCTGCGCGACCCCCAGGGACGCGCGCTGCAGATACTGGAGCAGAATTATCGCAACGACCCCGTCTCGCAGGAGCTTCTGCTTTCCTTTTACGAAGGCAAGACCATTGATTTTTCGGTGGGCCGGAATGCTGATGGTAGCGATGTGAAGGTGAAGGGCAAGGTTATTCGCAGCGGATATGTGCCGGCCAATTACGTCAACGGATATCCGCAGCAAGCGTCGACCCAGCCTATTATCGAAGTGGACGGCGTCCTGCGTTTTGGCCTGCCCGGGCAGCCGATTTTTCCTGCGTTGAGCGCAGACTCAATTCTTAAGCCGACATTGAACTGGGTGCTTGAAACCAATTCTCCCGGAAAATTTAATGCGGAAATTTCTTACGTCAGCGGCGGCATGACCTGGCAATCGGATTACAACGTTGTGGTGCAGGACGATCCGGGGAAGAAAACCGATTTGCTGGACATGATCGGCTGGATCACCATGCATAACCAGAGCGGCAAGACCTTTGAGAATGCACGCATCAAGCTGCTGGCCGGCGACGTCAATAAGATTCAAACGCCGATAAATGCAGGCATGGTGTACAAAGCTGAGGCAAGGGCAATGGATGGCGCGATGGCGCCTCCCGTCCAGGAAAAATCGTTCGATGAATTCCATCTTTACACCCTGCAGCGCCCGACCACTCTACGCGATGAGGAAACTAAACAGGTGGAGTTCGTCAGCTCGACCGGAATTCATGCGCAACGTTTGTTCATCTACGATGGCGCGCAGTTGTCGCAATACGGCTATTACAATCCCGACCAGATGCGCACGGACGCGAACTACGGCACTGCTTCAAATCCCAAAGTCTACGTTATGGAAGAGTTCAAGAATTCTGAAGGCAATCATCTTGGAATCGCTCTACCTAAGGGCAAGCTGCGTTTTTATCGCCGCGACACCGATGGCCACCTGGAGTTCGTGGGCGAAAACTCAATCGACCATACGCCGAAGGATGAAACTATCCGGGTCTACACCGGCAACGCTTTTGATGTTGTCGGCGAACGTAAGCGCACCAATTATCACGTCGATGCAAGCCAGCACTGGATGGACGAATCATTTGAGATCCGCATCCGCAATCACAAGAAGGACCCAGTTGATGTGCGAGCGGTCGAGCATCTGTATCGCTGGACGAATTGGAAGCTCACTCAACAGACGGCAGACTATAAGAAAAAAGACGCGCAGACGATTGAGTTTCCCGTGACCGTAGCAGCGAACGGCGAACAGGTCATCACCTACACGGTCCACTATTCGTGGTAGGTTGCTGGTGGGTCCGCAGGTGGCGTGTCGCGCGCGCGTTTGGGTGCAGGATAGAAGCGCTCAAAAATAATCCATAGCACAGCGATCACTACGAATACGAGCACGCTGCCTTCAGGACCGACCGAGCCGCCAGTAAGCCAGGGGGCGCCGTGGAAGGACGAACGTAGCAGATGACCGGGAGCTACCTGGCCGCTGTCGGGAACTGAGTACAGGAAGCTCTCGCCCCAGTCCCACGCGGCGTGCATACCAATGGCGAACCACAGCGTTCCAGTGCGCCGCAGGGTCAGGCAGAAGAACAGGCCGATGCATGCCGCGGCCAGTGCGCCAACCCACGACTCTCCATTGTTTCTCAGATGAATGAAGCCAAAAGCGAAAGACAGCAGAATTGCCGCTGGCCAGAAGCCGATTGCCTCAGCTAAGGTAAACAGGCTGTATCCGCGAAAGAGAAAATCCTCATACAGTCCCACAACCAGGAACACCGCACCCCAAAATACGGCGAACTTTAACACTCGTGCGCCGTGCAAAACCAGATGGCCAAAATGGAAAACACCAATCCCCCGCATCATCAGCAGCAGCAACGTAATTGCCAACAATCCCCAAAGCGCTCCCATGCAGAATTGTTTTCCGAACGCGCCACGTAGTGGTAATCCATAGGTTCCAAAGCGGCGTCCCTCGAGCTTCGCAAGAAACAATGCGGGCATGAGTGCAGCTACCAGCAGCAAACATTCTTCTAGAAGTTGCAGCCACAGTAGACTTGTTGAGTCCGTCCGGTTTGGAAGTGTGGCAATGGCGATAGATAACAACGCAAGCCGAATCACGTAATAAAGAGCAAAGTAAATGAGAAGGCGCCAGATTGGCCGCACTCCGTTGGCATCGATTAAAAGTGGGTCAAAGGCTAACACTGGCAAAACCCGCGGCTGGTGCGGCTTTGGAGTGGATTCGGGTAAGTTATCTTCCGGCGGTTGGTCCATTGCTGTTTTCAATAACGCGCCGACACATGGTAAAACAAACCGTCCTGCCTATGTCTGCAATCTTTTCATCCCAACGCTTCGGAAGGCCGCAGATTTTCGCTGCCGCACTGCTTCTGGTCTTTATTGGCGAGTGTGCGTGGTTGGTAGCGCACGAGTACCCCAACGCGACTGGTGAGGGCGAGCTTGGACGCATTGAGGAAGGGCTAGCGCAGTGGCATGGGGTCGGTATTGCGGGGACGCCAACCATTCGCACGTCTCTTGGACCTGTGACCGGTGCGAGTGAACTTTACGATGCTCATCATTCACCGCTGTGGTCGCTGATCGCAGCCGCTCCGCTGGCAATTTTTCATGTTCCCGCGGATTCATTACCATGGCTTTGGCTCACCCGCGCTCCTTACATTCTGTTTGGTACTTTGCTCGGCGCCTCGTTATGGTATGTCGCACGCCGCCTTTACGGAAATGCCGGAGGCTATATCGCTCTAACGCTTTACTGTTTTTCACCGGCGGTAATTCGCAGCTGCACACTATGGGTGGCAGAGCCCGATATCGCTGGAGCGTGGGGAACGTTTGGCGCAGTCTTCACAGCCATCGCGGTGGCGCACACGCTCTATGCTCCGCGCGAAGTGGTGTTGTGGAATTGGCGCCGGATATTGCTTCTAGCCGTATCGCTGACTTTGGCTGTTGGATCGCAATTCGGGTTGGCGATCGTCATTCCGGTATTGCTGGCGTTTATGTTGTATCTCGCGCCAGATCGCAAACGCGCTGCGGCGGTAATTCTCGTGTCGGCCTGTTTGATTGCGGGGCTGCTGCTATTTGCCTCTTATTTTTTTCATCCCGCGCTTTTTCTACGAGGCCTGAAACACTCTGGTTTCCTGGATGCGAATTGGCGCGCGATGTCAATGCCGGGCGCTTACAAGCAATTGCTGAAAGAGATCGCCGGCAGCGGCCCGGTACTGCTACTGCTGTTTCCGGCGGCGCTGGTCATATTTCTGGCGTGGCCGCGAACTCGTTACTTCGGGAATGCGGCACCGCTGCTTATGGCGGCGGTGTTTCTTCTGCAGCGAGTGCTTTCGCCCCATGCGGCGGGGTCGGTTTTCAGCCTCACCGCCGTAGTCTTCGTCTTCGTATTCGTCTCAGGGATTGTCAGCGACCTGCTCGAAACCAAATCCCTCGAATCAGTCAGCGCTGTTCTGGTCGGACTGGTGGCGGCCAACGCGCTTTGGGATCTGGTTGGACTATCACGGATTGGCCACTGAGGGGTCCGTAACATTGAATTTGACTTAAGTTTCGCAACCTTCCGCCAAGTTGAACGTTCTAATAAGTAGAGGTGGGTATGAGGAACGCACTCCGAACTCGATTCGCCGCTCCTATTCTTTTTGCAACTTTGGGCGCTTTCCTGGTTTCACTAGCCTCGGCGCAGACTGCCGGAATGCACGGCAACGGAATCTCTCCTCGCGGTGTTCCCGCAAGCGTGACTTCGTTTGGATTCGGCGGGCACCCTGGCTTTCACGGCGTTCCGGCGAGTGTAACTTCAGAAGCTTTTGGCGCGCCCAATAACTTCCACGGCGTTCCGGGTCACGTCACGTCGTTCGGTTTCGGCACACGGAATGGATTCCATGATAGGCGCTTCGAGCGGGGTCGCCACCACGTTCGTCGGCCTTTTGTTGTCTACAGCCCTTACTACGGTGGCTACGCATACGCTCCTTATGCTTATCCGTATTATTACGACGGCGAGGATTACAACGACTCAGCCGATTCTCAAGCTACTCCGGACGATTATCGGAGCAATGACGATCACCAGGTTTTGGATCAGGATTATCGCGTCGAATCGAGCCGGCGACAGGAGCAGAGTTCTGAGCCCAACCCCGGGCCGGTCGCCAATCAGCCCAGCACGGTGCTGATTTTCAAAGATGGACACCAGCAGGAAATTTCAAACTACGCTATTGTGGGATCGACGCTGTACGATCTGAGTGAAGGACGTTCCAGAAAAGTGCAGCTTGCAGATCTTGATCTATCGGCCACGGTGAAGGAAAATGACCAGCGCGGAGTGGAATTTCAGCTTCCCGCGCAAGCGCAGTTGAATTAGGATTGCGGTGAAGTTGAATTGAATCGAAGAGCCGCGTCGGCAACCAAAGTTATTCGAGGGCTTCAGCCCCAGTGATCAATTTTTCTCGCCTTACGCTAGCCATTGCATTCATCGCTTCGAGCGCCATGGCACAGACTCACGGTTTCGGGCTCCAGACACGATTCGGCGCGATATCTCGAAGTCGAGTCTTAATCGCATACCCGCACCACGTTTTTGGTCCCGCATACGGCTACTACGGCACGCCTTATTTTTACTCGGATTACTATGGGCCCTCCGAGTTTGAGTATCAACCAGCGCTGCCGTCCCCGCAGCCAGTTCAAGTGCAGGTGAAGCCTGAGCCATTGCCCGATCCCGTGTTGCTCGAACTACACGGCAGCCGCTGGGTAAAGGTTACGAACTTTGGGGAGTCATCTGATCGTGCGCCGGCTGTCGCAACCCCGGCCGAGACGCAAACCAAAGTCAAACCGCTCCCGCCTGCCGTGCTGGTTTTCCGCGACGGTCACACGGAAGAATTAAGCAGCTATTCGATCATCGAGGGATCGATTCACACCAAATCCAATTATTGGACGACCGGCACCTGGACGCGAACCATTCCGGTTGCCGATCTGGATATTGCGGCTACGCTCCAGCAGAATGAAAAACGCGGAATCAATTTCGAGTTGCCTTCCGGGCCTAACGAAGTCATGCTGCGCCCCTGATGCTGCTTCAAAAACTTGCCTGTGCGTGCGCCAAAATAGCCGCGGTTCCCGACCGCATGGAAGCGTAATAACGCACAATGCGTTTTGTTTCCGGCGCATCAATACGCAGCCAAATTGTGCGCCCAACTTCTGTGACCATGACTCGCGGAAGATTCAATTCGCCGCGCGCTTGCGCACATCCGAATCGAATATCGAAATGAATCCAATTGCTAAACCTCGATCCTCCACAGGTGTTCTTTGGAGGTTCATGCCAAGGTTCGAGCACCAATCAAACCACGAAAAACATGGTATAATGACGATACTTCCAGTTGATATATAACCCTTTAGTTTGCAGCTAGTTACGGACGATCTAGATGCATGTTTCTGTACACGTCGTCCCGCTTCAGCTAAGTGCTAAAGGCTAACAGCTTCTTTTTATGGCAGACGATCAGAACCCGCAACTCCCCTTAACTCCTCCTCCCGGCGATGGCAGCCCGGGCGCGGCCAACATTCAGCCGGTCAACATTGAAGAGGAGATGAAGCGGTCATACCTCGACTACTCGATGTCGGTGATCATCGGGCGCGCGCTACCCGACGTTCGCGACGGGCTGAAGCCGGTGCATCGGCGGATTTTGTATCACATGTACGACACCGGTCTGTTGCATAACCGGCGATATGTGAAGTGCGCACGGGTCGTCGGCGAGACCATGGGTAAGTATCATCCGCATGGCGACACTGCGCTCTACGATGCGCTGGTCCGCATGGCGCAGACATTTTCGTTGCGGTATCCGCTGGTGGATGGCCAGGGTAACTTCGGCTCAGTGGATGATGACCCGCCCGCGGCAATGCGGTACACGGAATGCCGTCTCACGCGGATGGCGGAGGACCTGAATGCCGATATCGATAAAGACACCGTCGATTTTGGCCCGACCTACGACGACTCCAATATGGAGCCGGCAGTTCTCCCGACGCGAGTTCCGAATCTTCTGATAAATGGATCGAATGGAATCGCTGTGGGCATGGCGACAAACATTCCTCCGCACAATCTTACCGAGATCGTGGGCGCGACCATTACCCTGGTGAACAATCCCGCAACCTCGCTGCCTGAAATCCTGAAGTTTGTGAAGGGTCCAGATTTCCCGACCGCCGGAATAATTCATGGCAAGAGTGGAATTCTGGAAGCTTACAAAACCGGTCGCGGACGCTTCATGATGCGCGCCAGGGCAGCGATTGAGACTTTTGGCAAGGACCGCGAAGCCATCATCGTCACCGAAATTCCTTATCAGGTGAGCAAGAAGCGGCTGATCGAGCGCATGGCGCAATTAGTCAACGACAAGACGGTTGACGACATTTCTGATATTCGCGACGAGAGCGACCGCGATGGCATGCGCATCGTGGTTGAACTGAAGCGGGGTGCCGAGCCGCAGATCGTACTCAACAAACTTTTCAAGCACACCCAGATGCAGGAAAGCTTCAGCATGATCCTGCTCGCCGTTGTGCACAACCAGCCGAAAGAAATGGGGCTGATCCAGGCGATTCAGCATTTCATCGATCATCGCGTCGATGTGGTTCGCCGCCGCACCGCATTCCTGCTGCAGAAGGCCAAAGACCGAGAGCACATTTTAGAAGGCTATTTAACTGCGCTCGATCACCTTGACAACGTGATCGCGATCATTCGAGGCAGCGCCAATCGGGCCGACGCTCGGGAAAATTTGGTGATGTACTTCGGCGGAAAAAAGATCGAGATCAACACCACCGGTCGTGCGCCCAAGCTGCCAGCCGAAAAGCCGTTCACTGCGATTCAGGCCGATGCGATTCTAGAATTGCAATTGCACCGCTTGACCCGGCTTTCGATCGACGAAATTAATAAAGAACTCGGCACCACCCGCGAGAACATTGCTGAATTTGAATCAATCCTTGGCTCGGAGAAAAAGCTGCGCAAAGTCATCATCACTGAGCTCGAAGAAATCAAAAAGCTTTATGGCGACGAGCGCCGCACCGTAATCGAAGACGAAGCTGCCGAAATCCAGCTCGAAGACCTGATCGCCGACGAGCAAGTTGCGGTTACGGTCAGTCACAGCGGTTATCTCAAGCGCACGCCCATATCTACCTACCGCCAGCAGCGCCGCGGCGGCACCGGCCGCACCGGCATGAAGACGCGCGACGAGGATTTCGTCGAGCATCTGTTTATCGCGTCGACGCACGCGTACATTCTCATCTTCACCAACACAGGACGCGTGTACTGGCTGAAGGTGTACGAGATTCCAGATATCGCCGCTGCCGGCAAGGGTAAGCACGTAGGCAATCTGGTTTCGCTGCAACCCGGCGAAACCGTGCGTACCATGCTGGCGGTACGTAATCTGGAAGAAGAAGGCCGCTACATTTTCTTCGCCACGCGCAACGGCACGGTGAAGAAGACGCCGCTCAAGGATTTCTGCAATGTGATGTCGCGTGGCATTATCGCCATCGGCATTGACAAAGGCGATGAACTGGTCGGCACCACGCTCACCGACGGCAGCCAGATTATTTTCCTGGCTTCGCACGACGGCCAGGCGATCCGCTTCGACGAAGCCGACGTGCGCGACATGGGGCGTCCGGCTTACGGCGTTCGCGGCATGAAGCTCGATGCGAAAGATTACATCGTCGGCATGGCGACCACGCCGAAAGATCTCAAGAAAGCCGAAGCCGAACTTGAAAAAGCCAAGGCCGAAGCTGGCGTGCCGGAGGCGACCGCGACCGACGCAACCATTCCGATCAAGGGCTCGCTCATTCTCTCGATCACCGAAAACGGCTACGGCAAACGCACGCCTGCCGACGAATACCGTCTACAGGGACGCGGCGGCTCCGGCGTGATCAACGTCAAAACCACCGAGCGTAACGGCAAAGTCACCGGCATCGCGCAGGTCTCGGAGAAATCCGAAGTCATGCTGATCAGCCAGTACGGCAAAATCATCCGCATGGATTCAAGCACCATCCGCGAATCCGGCCGCAGCGCTCAAGGCGTTCGCCTGCTGCACATGGAAGCGGGAGATCGCGTGGCGGCGGCGGTGGTGATACCGCCGGATGAGGAGCCGAACGGGGGGTTGATACAGTAAGGCTCGCAGACGCCCTCGTTCATCCTAGAAATGGGTGCCCCACCCTTGTCGCGTTCTGTGCGACAGGGTGGGGCTTTTGACTTTTCGCTAGTAAACGAGGCTGTGTTTGCATTGTGTGCCTGCATTGCCTACAATAGATGCATGCAGTATACCATCCGAAATGTGCCCAAGCACTTAGACGCCGCCCTTCGCCGCAAGGCACGCGAACAAGGCAAGAGCCTGAACGAGGTCAGCATCGAGGCTCTGGCCCGGGGCGCTGGAGTCAGCGGAGAGCAAACCCGACAGCGTGATTTGAGTGACATCGCGGGTACCTGGCGAGAGGATCCGGAGTTTGACAGAGCGCTGGCCGAACAGGATGTCATCGACGAGAAATTATGGCGGTGAGGATTGCGGTCGATACCAACCGATACACGGATTTTTCTCGTGGCGATGCATCAGTGGTCAGGACCCTGGAATTGGCGGAAGAGGTCTGGCTCCCGTTCATCGTAATAGGAGAGTTACGGGCCGGTTTCGCGCTTGGCACCCAGGGGCCTCACAATGAGGCGTTTCTCCTTCGTTTCCTTTTGAAACCCCGTATTGGTGTGCTCTATGCCGACGAACAAACCACTCATCACTACGCAGCCGTCTACCGTCAATTGCGCAAACAAGGCACTCCCATTCCTACTAACGACATGTGGATCGCGGCACTAACATTGCAACACTCACTGACTCTCTACGCCCGCGACGCCCACTTCGACGCCCTCCCACAACTCACTCGCACATAAGCTCTCGGCATTAAAGCACGGTGTTTTCCGATATAGACGAAAGCTCCAAAGTCATGCTGATCAGCCAGTACGGCAAAATCATCCGCATGGATTCAAGCACCATCCGCGAATCCGGCGCAGCGCGCAAGGTGTCCGCTTGCTGCACATGGAAGCGGGAGACCGCGTGGGGCGGCGGCGGTGGTGATACCGCCGGAAGAGGAGCCGAACGGCGGGTTAATACAGTAGCTGTCGGACAGAGCCACGAATAACCTCTTATTGGGACTACGGGAGTTTTTGCGTGCTCTGCCTTGATGAAGAACCAACCATCTAAGGTTTGATCACTCTAGTCTTTCGTTCTGTCGCAATTACGAAACAACCTGACCATTGCTCAACATTTTCGGTCCGAAAAATATTCTCAATTGTAGCAATCAGATTCCGGCTGCTAGGCGCATGCAAACGAACCAGAAGAATTCCGGCATGAGTTCCCGGAGTAAATCGGTGGATGTTAGAAAAATCCAGGTCTTGGGTAATCAGGAATCTTGATTCAGTTTGTGCTGCATCCCATATCACTCGGTCACTCCGCCCCTTGAGACCTTCAGCAAGCACGGTATGAACTTCGTAACCAAGACCCTCAAGCGATTCCGCCAGAAGCACGGGCAGATTCTCGTCCAGCTTGATTTTCATCGAACATCGGGAACCGCTGGAATGGGCAAATCCTCCTCAGCGGATGCGGCTGCGAAAGCGATTGCTGCTTGAATGTCTTCAGTTGTAAGGCTAGGGAAAGCGGCAATGATTTCCTCAGACGTATCGCCCTCGGCCAAGCTGGCGAGCACAGTGCGGAGCGTAACACGCGTTCCCTTGAAGACAGGTTCGCCGTTACAAATTTCGCGGTCGCGAACGATGCGTCCATTCAGGCGCTGAGACATAGCAATTCATTATAAGGCTGAGGCAACCTTCACTCCTCCTCTTCCTTCACCTCGCCTCTTTCCGCTTTCGCCTTCTCAATAATCTTTTCCTGCAGCTGCCCGGGGACAACGTCGTAATGATGCATCTCCATGTTGAAGCTGCCGCGGCCCTGGGTCATGGCGGTGAGGTCGACGCCGTAGGTCAGCATCTCTGACATTGGCACTTCGGCCTTCACTACAGTGTTGCCGCCCTTGTTGTCCATGCCTTGAATGCGGCCGCGCCGCGCGTTCAAATCGCCCATGATCGATCCCGCGAATTCGTCGGGGACGGTGATCTCGACGTGCATGATCGGCTCAAGGATGGTCGGCTTCGCCTGCTCCATGGCTTTACGGAAGGCGATGCGGCCTGCCATTTGGAACGACATGTCGTTCGAATCCACGTCGTGATACGAACCGTCATAGAGCACAACTTTGAAATCGACCATGGGGAAGCCGGCCAGGTGTCCGCGCGAGGCCGCATCTTTAATCCCCTTTTCGATTGCGGGGATGTAGTTCTTGGGAATGGCGCCGCCGAAAATATCGTTCACAAATTCGAACTCTGAGCCTCGTGGCAGCGGCTCCATTTTGATTTTGCAATCGCCGTATTGCCCGTGACCGCCAGTCTGTTTTTTGTGTTTGCCTTGCACGTCGGCGCGCCCGCGAATGGTTTCGCGATACGGGACCTTCGGCGCTTTCAGGATGACCTCAGTGTGATAGCGCTTCTTTAGCTTCGCCACCACCACTTCAATATGCTGCTGCCCAGTGCCTGCGATCAGGAACTCTCGAGTTTGCGGATCACGGAAAAAACGCAACATGGCATCTTCTTCCAGCATTTTGTGAATGCCTGGCCCAAGTTTGTCTTCATCAGCGCGGCTCTTAGGCTCGATAGCAAATGTGATCGCCGGCTCAGGCAATTTCACATGCGGATATTGAATAGGCGCGGATTTGTCGCCTAGCGTGTCGCCGGTGAGTGTGTCTTTTAATTTCGCGACCGCGCCAATGTCGCCAGCGTGCAGTTCATTGACCGGGACGGCAGTCTTGCCTTGCATTACGGAAATATGAGCAAACTTCTCCTGCGAGCTGCGGGAGAAATTTGCCAGCGACGCGTCGTTCTTCAATACTCCGGAAAAAACCTTGAAGTACGAAATTCGGCCAGCGAACGGATCAGAGACTGTCTTAAAGACATAGACCGAAACCGGCTCCGAATCCGATTCTTTGCGCGCGGGCGGCTCGCCGTTCCCAGAGGTCACTTCGCCGCGAATCGAATCGTGCTCGGTGGCAGCAGGCGTGAAGTCGACGATGAAATCCATCAGCCGGTCGGTGCTCACGTTGCCCAGGCCTGACGCAAACAGCACGGGAAAAATTTTGTCTTCGCGGATGGCGTTGTGCAGCGCGGGAATCAGGTCTTTCTCTGAAAGCGTACCGGCATCAAAGAATTTTTCCATCAGCGCATCGTCGCCTTCAGCGACCAATTCGACCAGCTTTTCGTGCGCTTCCTGCGCGATCTCTTTCATGTTGGCTGGGATCTCGCCTTCTTTACCCTTTCCATTTCCTCCAAGCTCATAGGTGTAGGCCTTCATGTTGACCAGGTCCACCACGCCCGACAGATTCTTTTCTTTTCCGATAGGAAGCTCGAGCGGCACCACTGAACGTCCAAAGGCCCGGGTCAGTGAATCCAACACGCGCTCGGCGTCGGCGCGCTCGCGATCCATGCGGCTGGCCACGATCACTCGCGGTGTTTTGTATTCTTCGCAATAATTCCAAACCCGCTCAGTCACAACTTCCACGCCGGCCACGCCATCGACCACGACGACGGCCGCATCGATAACCGGCAGCACCATCTTGGCTTCGTGCACAAACATGTTGAACCCAGGAGTATCGAGCAAGTTAATTTTGGTTTGGCCCCACTCGGCATAGGCAAGGCTAGTCGCAATCGACATCTTGCGCGAAATTTCTTCTTCGTCGTAATCGGTGACGGCGCTGCCATCGTCCACGCGCCCTTGCCTTTGAGTTGCGCCGGCCGTGTAGAGCATCGCCGAGATCAGGGAAGTTTTTCCGGCGTGCCCGTGACCGACTAGTGCGACATTCCTGACATTTTCGCCTGTGTAGACTTTCACGATTGACTCCCTATTAACGAAGCTGAAAATCTACCACACTGGAAAATAGAGGCTCAACTCAGGATAGACGGAGTAAATGTTATTAGAGACCACTCAGCAGCAGGCCGAGGTCGGCAGTTAATACGGTAGAGATTTCTGGTTTTTCGGCTTTGTAACGGACGGCAATAGGCGTTTCGCGAGGCAGCCGCTCCAGGAAAGCCTCGGCGCTCTTTTTTCGCCTGAAGCCACGACGATATATTCCGGAATAATATTCGCCGAACGCATTGTAAGAATAGGTCAGTTCTGCGGCCCAGCCCTGAATGTCGTCTTGTACAACTGCGCCGTCGAAAATCCGACCATTCGCCATCGGCCAAGCGCTGCTTCCAATGACCCGAACCCGGCGCTCGGACAACCGGTATACCGCGATGCCCATTCTGATCAACCCGCCAATGTCTGACATGCGGCCTCAGAATGTAGCACAATTTTGCCGAACCGAAGCGAAACATTCTTGAGCTCTGGTCATCCAAAGCTTAACCACGATCGGCATAATGTGAGGACTCCTATGTTCCCTCAACTCTACCGTTTCACCGATCTCGGCCTGCTCCTGCTTCGCCTGATGATCGGCATTGTTTTTCTCTCCAGCGGCTGGAGTCATGTCAAAAATGCTGCCGAGCGTGGTAAGAGCATCGGCATGAGCAAAGGGTTCACCCTGTTTCTTGGATTAGCGGAGATTGCCGGCAGCCTGGGAGTCATCTTCGGCGTGCTCCAGCAATTAGCTGCGATTGGGCTGATCCTGATCATGCTCGGAGCCATTCAAAAGAAAATATTCGTCTGGCACACAGGATTCTGGGGAGAGAAGGCCTCCGGATGGCACTACGACCTAACATTCGTTGTTATGTGCCTGGTCATTTTGTTCACGAATGGCGGGCGTTACGTATTAATGCATTAAAGATTACGCTATGGCCGAGACCGGGAAATATGTGCGGCAGATGTCCATATCTGCCAGATTGCAAACTTCACGCGCGTAAATTTGCTAACATTTGAGCGGATCTCGATGCGACGATTTGCTGCCCATTTTGCGCTCGCGGCAATATATGCCACCCTGTTTGCGCCCTTCGCGCTGGCGGCACAAGAATCTTCTCTGCACACATGTTGCCTGCGCTTAGGTGCGCATCATTGTCAGTCCGACTCACACGAAGCGGGAGTTCATTCCGCGACAAATACTTGCCCGTACTCGGTACCGCTTCTTCTGACTGGCTATGCTGGCATTCAAGCCATCGAATTCCACATCAGTTCGCCCGCTGTCTCAGGCTTCGTAACTCACCCTGATTATTATTCGCATTCTTGCGCCTTGATTCGCGATGCGGCGGCGCGCGCCCCTCCTGTAACTCTGCTCTAAATTCCAAATCGTTTTTGGAAACAGGCGCCGCTCTACCTGCGCGACGAGGAGAGTTCATCATGCGGAAGACCGCTCTGCTACTTTTCATTTTGTCGTTCGCCATAACCGCGAACGCCACAATTTTTGGCGCGGTGCGCGGCGTCATTCACGACCCGCAGCATCGCCCCTTGCAAGGCGCAATGGTAATGCTGCGGTCAAATTCCTCCGACTGGGCGAAAACCACTAACACCAATGGCAACGGAGAGTTTGAATTCAATGCTGTTCCGCTAGGCGAGTACACGGTCGCCGTGGCAGAACCCGGCTTTGCCCAAATATCAGAGAGGGTCGTGGTGCAGTCGGGTACCGAACCGGTGTTGCACCTGGCATTGAAAATAGTGGCCAAGGGTGAAACCGTGAATGTGTCTGATGCTCCGGAAGTCGCGCCAATCGACTCGGCTAGTCCTACCACCCTCGTCGATCGCGCGGAAATTAAAAATACTCCCGGCGCCGATCGCACCAACAGTCTCGCCATGATTACGGATTTTGTGCCCGGTGCTTATGTCACTCACGATCAACTCCACATCCGTGGCGGACATCAGACCAGTTGGCTCATCGACGGCATTCCAATTCCCAACACCAACATCGCTTCTAACCTTGGCCCGCAGTTCGATCCCAAGGACATCGATTACATGGAAGTTGATCGCGGCAGTTACGACGCGTCGCTTGGAGATCGCACTTACGGCGTATTCAACATCGTGCCCCGCACCGGATTCGAGCGCAATAATGAAGCCGAACTGATTACCAGCTTCGGGGATTTTTACCAGACGAATGACCAATTTAACTTCGGTAGCCATACCGAGCGGTTCGCTTACTACGCCAGTGTCAATGCGAATCGCAGCAATCTCGGAATTGAAACTCCGGTTCCGCAGGTGGTCCGTGACGCGGAAAACGGCTACGGAGGATTTGGATCGCTCATCTTCAATATTGATCCGTCCAACCAATTGCGGCTTGTGACGTCGTTGCGAAAGGACTATTACCAGATCCCGTTTGATCCAAATCCCAATGACATCGAGAACGCTCCCATCGGGGCGAATGGATTTAAGGCGCAGTATCCGAGCATTGGGTTTCGCGATGCGGATGGCGAAGCGGATGCGCTGGCAAACCTATCATGGGTGCATACCTTCAATTCGCAACTGATGCTTACGGTGTCACCCTTCTACCATCGCAACTGCGCGAATTACCTGAGTTCTCCCGCGGACGTGCCCGTCGCCGCCACACAAGACCGCACCTCCACTTATGCGGGTGGGCAGGTCAGCTTCAGCGCGAACCTGGCAAAGAATAATTTTCAGGCCGGGGTTTACACCTTCTATCAGCAGAACCATGAGCAATTCGGAGCGATTTTCAATGACGGCAGCGGCCGTCCGCCGTTCAGTGACGTCGAAAATCCGAATGGCAGCCTCGCGGCATTTTTCATTGACGACAAGTTCAAGCCGGTTTCCTGGCTGACGTTTTCGGCCGGAATGCGTCCCACTCACTTTGCCGGTGCGCGAGGCTTCTCAGAAAATGCCATCAGTCCTCGTTTCGGAGCGGCGCTTACAGTGCCGCATCTCAACTGGACCTTTCGGGCCTTCTACGGAAATTACTATCAGGCTCCGCCGCTGGTTACTGCGTCCGGCCCATTGCTCAATCTATGCACTCAAAGCGATTGCGGGTTGATCGCGCTTCATGGCGAGCGCGACGAAGAACAGCAGTTCGGCGTAATGGTTCCATATCGCGGCTGGGTGTTAGACGCGGATACTTTCCGCACCAGCGCGCATAATTTTTTCGATCATGATGTGATCGGAGAATCTAATCTTTTTTTCCCACTGACGATCGAGCGCGCGATCATTAACGGTTGGGAGGTCACGCTACGTTCACCGCGGATTGCGCATCGTGCGCAGCTTCACCTGGCCTATTCAAACCAAACTGCCCAGGCTGGCGGCGCGATTACCGGAGGCCTGACGGATTTTTCTGTGTTGGTCTTTGGACCGCTTGACCACGATCAGCGCAATACCCTGAACGTCGGCGGCACCATTGCTTTCCCATGGCGCACAGTCGCAGCCACGAATGTTTATTACGGTTCGGGATTCACAAATGCATTTCCTGGGCAGCCTTATTCCGGCGCTTACCTGCCGCCGCACACAACATTTGATTTGTCTCTGGCCAAAGATTTCGGCGAACGATTTTCAGTGTCGGCGAATGCAATGAATCTCGCCAATCGCCGCGTCGAACTTGACAACAGCATCACCTTCGGAGGGTTTCACTGGAATGATCCACGCGAAATATATGTCGAGTTGCGATACCGGTTTCATTATTAGCGGTTCCGTCGCTGGCGGGACTCAGGGACTTATTTCTTGGAGAGACATAAATGAATGACTTCGGAATCCGCGTAATGTTATTGGCGCTGGCGATAAACTTGACGGCCTGTGAAAGCTCAAACAAAACGACAGTCGCCGTGCCGCAAGAAGTAAAGGCCGCAAAGCACTACCACCTCAACGGGAAAGTCATCTCGATTGACCAACGCGCGAAAATGGTTAATGTCGATAGCGAAGCTATCCCCGGATTTATGGACGCGATGACCATGCCTTATCAAGTTAAGCCCGAGCGTGAACTGACCCAGTTGCATCCTGGCGATGCAATCACTGCCGATCTGCTCGTAGAAGATGACGGCGCCTGGCTGCAGAACATCACGGTAACGGGCCACTAGAGAACATAAGTAAGCCGAGGGTGCCCCGCCCTTTGTCGCCGCTTGCGACAGGGTGCGGATTTGATCTTCGCCTGAACTCTTACTCGTATTTCAGTTATTCTGAGAACACCCAATGCGATACGTTTTTATAATTCTCGCGCTTCTCGGGATCGCAGCATCTTCCCTGGCATTGCGCGAACACTACCGCACCTACGGCGACGCTCCCTGCGACATCAATGATCGTTGGGATTGCGGAATTGTGAATCACAGTCCTTACGCTGTGCTTCACGGTATTCCGGTTGCCGACATCGGCATCGCCGGATATCTATTGCTGGGAATTCTTGCATTGAAGAAGCTGTACAGATCGATGCTGGCGCTCGCCATTCCTGCGTTGGCATTTTCGCTTTACCTTGCCCACATCGAAAAGGACGTCCTCGGAGTCTGGTGTCTTTACTGCGCCATCTCGCTGGGGGTGATTTCGTTGATCACTCTGCTGGTTATTCTTACCGTGACGGCCTCACTTATCCGCCGAACCAGCCCGAAACAGAGTTGAGAGAGACTTCTCGCGGAGCTTCGCTCCGCAGGACAGCCAAGGGCGGCTGTCCCCACATGGTCATACACACTCCCAAACAAAAAGGCGACCCTTGCGGGTCGCCTTCAAACGAATTGTAAGTGGTTGTTAGACGGCCTTAACGTTCTCGGCCTGCCACCCTTTCGGGCCTTTCACTACATCGAACTGAACTTGCTGTCCTTCTTGCAGGCTGCGGAATCCTCCCGATTGAATGGCCGAGAAGTGAACGAACACGTCCTCGCCGTTCTGGCGGCTGATGAAACCATAACCCTTGGCGTCGTTAAACCACTTTACTGTTCCTGTTTCCATGGTGTTGCTTTGTTCCTTTGTCTTGATATGGCGCTGAGTTTTCGCTGGAGTTCTGCACAGCTGGTTCACGCACAAGGCGGGAGTTGCTAATTGCAGGGTACCGCTAAATCAAACGCAGCTTTATTGTAAATGATCAGGTCAAGAGTTGCCACATTTGTGGTGCACTCGCGTGCATAAGAATGGGCGTTCGGGCAGTGCCGATCGGGCTGTGCTGCTCGTAACCAGCACAATCTGAAGGAAATATCGAATGACTTTGATCCAGGTAATCCCGTCCCTCCTCTCCACTCGAGTTGGGCCGATTCGGGCCGAGACAATCCTGACTAATGCCAAGCTTTGGTGTTCAAAAAAAGTCAGCCATTGATCTCATTCTGAGGTATTATTTGCCTCCTGCTGAAAGACCAATCCAAAAATCCTGGAGGTGACCCATGAAAAGAGCGCTGGCTCTCCTTTACGGCTTACTCGCGTACCTGTTTTTCTTCGGAACGTTTCTCTATGCAATTGGTTTCGTCGGCAACGTAGTCGTGCCAAAATCCATCGATACCGGGAAACCATCACCCATTTCCTCTGCTGTCATTATCGATGCCGCTCTGTTGAGCATTTTCGCTCTGCAGCACAGCATCATGGCGCGCCAGGGATTTAAACGTCAGTGGACGCGCATCGTTTCCTGGTATGTGGAACGAACTACTTACGTAGTTGCCGCCACGGCGGCTCTTGCGCTGCTGCTCTGGCAGTGGCGGCCGATTCCCGCGGCCATATGGGATATTCGGGGAACGGTCTTCGGCAGCGTTCTCAGCGTGACGTTCTGGATCGGCTGGGGAATTCTGTTGCTGAGCACATTCCTGATCAACCATTTCGAATTATTCGGCCTGAACCAGGTGTGGGCTTATTCGCGGGGCGTAGAGTTCCATCCCCCGGCGTTCAAGTCTCCATCGCTTTACCGCGTGGTACGCCATCCCATTTACATGGGATTCGTTATCGCCTTCTGGTCTGCTCCACGGATGACCGTCGGACACCTGCTGTTTTCCGTCGCTACTACTGGATATATCCTAGTCGGTATCTTTTTTGAGGAGCGTGACCTGGTTTCTCACTACGGAGATGTCTACCGCGAGTATCGCACTCGCGTTCCCATGCTGATCCCGTTCTTAGGCGGCAGGAAGAAGTCAGAAGCGGAAAAAACTAAAAGCACTGCAGCGTAGTTGGCAGAGCTTTAATCGTAGGGGGATAATTGAAAAATCTAGCTCCGCAGTTTGTGGGGACAGCCACCCTCGGCTGTCCAGCGGGCTCCGCGCCAAGCAAATCCACTTCGAAGCAGCTTGATCCTGGGGGAATTTGACCAAGTTCTCCCACTTGTTACCAATCTGATTCGTACCTCGCCTGATACCAAGTGGACAGGCTATTATGGCACCCGCAGAACGTCCAGCAGGTGGTCGAAGTCTTCCACGCTGCGGTATTGAATCAAAATTGTTCCCCTGCCTTTATGGTCGCTGATGCGCACCCGCATTCCCAAGATCCGCTGCAGCTCTGATTCAGCCGCCTTGACGTTAGCGTCGACCGGTTTTGGCGGTACGGCTTCCTTAGTGATCGCCGGACCCTGCAGATTGTTGACCTGCGCTTTAAGCTCTTTTACCGTCCATCCCAATGCAACTGCGTTGCGCGCCAACTCTTCAACACCCGCAGAATCGAGAAATACGGCAGCCTCCAGCAAAACGCGCGCTTCGCTGAATCCAATCCTTCCCTGACCAATCAGGCCCAGCACGCCCTCGGGAAGCTTGAGCAAGCGCATGTAATTTGCCACTGACTCACGTGAGCTGCCGGTGCGTTTACCAATTTGTTCCTGAGTTAGATTGAATTCGCGGCTCAAACGCGCGAAGGCGTGAGCTTGCTCCAGGCAGTTGAGATCTTGCCGTTGAAGATTTTCGACAACCGTCATCTCGGCGGCCTGCTCATTGCCAAGTCTGCGCACAATTGCCGGGACGGTTGGGTTCCCTGCCAGCTTTGACGCGCGGCAGCGTCGCTCGCCAAGAACTAGAGTGTATCGGCCATTTTCTCCGGGACGCACCACGATGGGTTGTGCCAGACCGCTGGCTTTGATCGATTCAGCCAGTTCGTTCAACGCGGCTTCATCGAATGTACGCCGCGTCTGATAAGGGTTTTCATCGATCAGGTCGAGCGCGATCTCGACAACTTCCTGTCCATGTGGCGCGGACACTCCCCTCGACGGGCCGAGAGCAGGCTCTGTCCGCGCGTTTGCTGCTGCATCGCCATTCGAAGTGGCAGGAATCGGAGGCACGATCGCCGGACCAGCCGAAGCTATTGCTTGAGGTGGAATAATCACCGGCGCAGCCGCGGGAGCTGGCGCCGATCCCAATGAAACTACTCGGGGACCGGAGGGAAGCAGTGAATCCAATCCCCTCCCCAATGCCCGCCGCTTTTCTGGAGGCTTGTGTTCTTCAATAGCAGCCATTCATCTCTCTCCTGAAAATATATCGTGTAACGATATATTTCTATCTCGTTAACCTTCATTCCGGGTCGGCAGCAGTTTGGTCGCATAACATCCAGGAATCTGTTGGCCGACGACCCACGACGTAAGACTCACGACTGACACTCCTCACCCCTTCAAATTCATCGTGACCAGCTTGTTGCGATCGCGCCAGCGCCGCCACTTTGGCCCGTTGACTACTTGCTTCTCTGCGGTAACCGCAGGCTCGACAGGCGGCACTTCATCTTTAGCAGCTTCCGGGAACGGCACGAATCCAGGCACATGTTTGGGTATGATCTCCTTCGCCAGCTGAATGTAGCTATCCGCACCTCGGGACTTGGGATCATAAAGCAGCACCGGCTTGCCATGACTCGGGGCCTCTGCCAGACGAACATTACGCGGGATGGTAGTCGCGAAAAGCTTGTCTCCGAAGAAGCGATTGAGTTCGGCCGTGACTTGCTGCGCCAGGTTCGTACGATCGTCAAACATCGTGAGGAGCACGCCTTCGATTGCCAGAATAGGGTTAAGACCGCTGCGAATGCGCTCAATCGTATCCAGCAGTTCGGAGATCCCTTCGAGTGCGAAATATTCCGCCTGCATGGTGATCAGTACCGAGTCAGCAGCGACAAGCGAATTGAGAGTTAGCAGGTCCAGCGCCGGCGGGCAATCGATCACAATGAAGTTGAATTTCTCCCGCACCGGAGCAAGACCATCTCGAAGGCGGAATTCCCGGCTTTCGGCATCGATCAGTTCAAAATTAATGCCGACCAGGTTCTTGTGTGCCGGGATGACAAAGAGATGCTCCAGGTCGGTCTTTTGCAGGGCGCTGTGAGCATCGCATTCTCCGACCAGCAGTTTGTAGGTGCTGTTTCGTTCGGCATCTTTGCCGAGGCCCAGGCCGCTGGTCGAATTCGACTGCGGATCGCAATCGATCAGCAACGTATTTAACTTGGCTGCGGCGAACGAGGCCGCGAGGTTGATGGCAGTCGTAGTCTTCCCGACGCCACCTTTTTGATTGGCGACAGCGATAATGCGGGCCATTTGATTTTTAGGGAGAACCCAGAGACTTGAGCGCAGCATAGTTCGAAATCGCGGACTTTGCAATGCCGGATTCGAGTGCAGGTACTAAAGAATTATATTTCGCATGGATTGCGCGGGTTGGGGCTATATCAGCACTTACTTTCCACAACCAGATCGCCAAATGTTCCACATGGAACACTGGCGGAGTCGACTCGCCCCAGGAAATTCAGAGTGAAGCATTCACGGTAGTTGAATTGTTCCACGTGGAACACTGGGTCCGAATGGACGAAGGATTGGCTCAACGTGATATGCCAGGCATTTTGTCTTACGAGCGTCCTGCCTCGCCGATCAGCAACATTCCGTTTCTAGTCAATGGAATCGCAAGCGGCTTGTGCCATGTAAGTGTTGGCAGCGTCGATTGAGCGTCACCCACCTGCGCCTCCCCAATGAGGAGCGCAATTCTGCCCCCGGGTTTCACCAGCGCATGCGCAGCCGGCAGAATGCGTTTGAAGCGTTCCACTGCTCGGAACGTCACGACGTCTGCTCGAACTGAAACTGACTCTGCTCGTTCCGTCAGAACTGTGGTGTGTTTAAGATCCAAGGCTCGAATTACTTCTTTCAGAAAAGTGGCCTTGCGCTGGTTGGATTCAACGAGCGTGAGCTCAAGCTTGGGGGACCACAGCTTCAGTGGTAATCCAGGAAAGCCTGCGCCGGATCCCACGTCGATCGCCGATTCATGCGAGTCGCGAGTAGGGAAAAGCTGCCTGGCCGCGAACAGTGATTCCCCAAAGTGCCTAGTAACGATTTCCTCGGGATCTCTGATTGACGTTAGATTGAGCTTGGCGTTCCATTTAAGAAGTAGATCGATATATGCCCTGATCAAGCTCAGCTTGGAACCGGTCAGTGGTACCGGTCCGACAAATGGTGCCAGCAGCTCGGCAAGCCGATCGAGGTCTATTGCGTTTGCAGTCTCACGTGTCATCCCAGGCTGGATTGTAGATGAACCAATGAGTGAAGAATGGCTATTGTTCTTGTTAAATTGCGCGAGCATTAGCGGCTCGGGGAACCAAACTAATAATATGTGGTACAGACTGGCAAAAATCCTTCTGCAAAAAGCACAATGCAGCGCAATGAAAGAAATAAGTGGGACAACAGCTTAGGTTTTGCAAACGATGCTGTCGAGTGAAGTTTCTTGTTGACATGATATTATATTTCTGCAAATATCGAATCAATGAAGGACATCGCTCAAATCACCAGGTACGCTGACATGTTCTCGGCGATCGGAGCTGAACCCCGGCTCTGCATCATGCAATTGCTGCTTTCCGCACATCCCGAGGGAATGGTGGTGAATGAGATCCAGTCCGAATTAGGAATTCCTAATTCAACCTTGTCGCACCACTTGGATAAGCTCCGCAACGAAGGTCTTATCAATGTCCGGCGCGAAAGCACATTTTTGCGTTACACCGCGAACACCGAAGCGTTGCGGGAGCTGCTGCAGTTCCTGTATTCGGAATGCTGCACTCGCAGCCAAGCTGTAAAACCGCACGAAGTCGTTCAGATCTGTACTTAGTGAATACGCAGCCTGAACCTAAACGTCGGAAAAAATCAGGAGGAGAAAATGCAAAACGCGAACGTAAAAGAAATCGTAAAAGAGAAATACGGACAGGCGGCGTTGCGGGTGAAAACCGGCGGAAGCAGTTGCTGTGGCGCGACAGAGGCAAACGGCTTGAACTGCGATCCTATTGTCTCAAATCTTTATAATTCGGCGCAAACCGCGGTGCTTCCCGAAGAAGCAGTACTCGCGTCGCTGGGATGCGGCAATCCCACAGCCCTCGCAGAATTAAATCCTGGTGAAGTCGTATTAGATCTCGGATCCGGAGGCGGGATCGATGTTCTGCTTTCCGCTCAACGGGTCGGGCCAACTGGCAAAGCCTATGGACTCGATATGACTGACGAAATGCTTGCCCTCGCAAATGAGAATAAGCGCAAAGCCGAGGCGGTGAATGTCGAATTTCTCAAAGGTGAAATCGAAAATATTCCGCTGCCAGATAACTCGGTCGACGTAATTATTTCCAATTGCGTGATTAACTTGTCTGCGGATAAGGACAGAGTTCTGCGCGAAGCATTCCGCGTGTTGAAGCCGGGCGGAAGATTCGCCATCTCTGATATTGTCACTCGTGGCGAGATCAATAACGAAATTCGCCGCAGTGTTTTGCTTTGGATCGGATGTGTGGCTGGGGCGCTCGATGAAAGCGAATATCGCGCGAAGCTGAAGGCTGCCGGTTTTGGCGAGAGCACGATCGAACCGACGCGAATTTATCGCGTGGAAGATGCACGAGGATTTCTATCTGGCGCCGGAGTTGATGTCGACGTGATGGCTCCGCAAGTGGATGGAAAGATTATGAGCGCATTTGTGCGCGCGATAAAGCCAGAAGCAAAGAATTGCTGCGGCCCGGCGTGCTGCAACTGACTGCACTTAGCATTTAGCACTTGGCATTTGGCACTTGGCACTTGGCATTTGGTCCTACGAGCCATGTTCGCCCATATGCCAACTACCAAATGCCAACTGCTGAACCACAGTACAACGTTCTCTTCTTATGCACGGGAAATTCTGCGCGCTCGATCATGGCTGAGGCCATTCTGAATTTCAAAGGCAAGCCTCGTTTCACGGCTTACAGCGCAGGGAGCAATCCATCGGGACAAGTCCGGCCCGAAGCGTTGAAGCGACTTGAAGCCGCTCGAATTCCCATCGACGGTCTGCGGAGCAAAAGCTGGGACGAATTCTCTAAACCTGGTGCATCTAAACTCGATTTCGTTTTTACCGTGTGTGACAACGCCGCCAAAGAAGTGTGCCCACTGTGGCCGGGCCAACCCATGACCGCGCACTGGGGCGCTCCAGATCCCGCAGCCGTGAAAGGCCCATCGCAGGAAGTGGAGCGCGCGTTTCGCGAAGCCTTCACCATTCTCGATCGCAGAATAAGTTTGTTTCTCTCGCTGCCTCTCGCGTCAATTGACAAGCTCGCGCTGAAAAAAGAAATCGACAGAATCGGTAAGAAGTGATCTTTTATTTTTGATCGGCAGTAACCGTGGCTTTCGATATCTGGTGAACCAGTCCCGCAGGGACGATAGATAAATAGCACAGCAGGTGAGCGCGGGGTGAACGTTCAAGGCGATTAACCGCGAGGCTCTGCCGAGCGACAGATGGTTTCGTTCTAAGTTTAGCCGGTGCGATTGGAGTTCCCGGCAACCCCAGGACCCACGTCCTGTGGCTATTTAAAAGTCGTCCCTGCGGGCCTCGGAGCATGAACCCTACATCCGTGACGTTGCCGGTGGTGATCGTACCAGAACCACGCCGCCCGAGAAGGACACGATTGTGTTTCCCGCATGGGAGAAGAATTTCACTAACAAGCGGCTCGACGATCAGTTTGAAGACATCGAACACAAAATGTTTGGCAAAGATGGATTCGAAGATACCGAGAAAAAGATCGGCAAGATCGAAGGCGAACTGGGCTTTGCGGACCTCGCACAGTTCACGCCGCCGGCTCCGCCGAAACCGTAAATGCAAAGGTCGGGCGATTCCAGAATCGAACTAGTCAACATTCCGGGAGAACCAAGATAGTAATTTGTGGGAAAGAACACCGGTCAATGCGGGTCTAGGTATTGAGATGTGGGCTGCAGGCGGCGTAAGTGGAAGGGGAGCATCGATCGATTGCAAGCTTCGCGGTGGGCCGGATCAAATTCAAGCGCCGTGAACAGTGGAGGCTGGCGGGACAGAACTGTCAGTCCGACCCACATTGCATGACTAGGGAACAATTACCGCCGCACCATCGATCGAGTCGTTCTTGATCGCAATCAGTGCTTCATTCGCTTTTCCTAACGGGAACGATGTTACCTGGGGCTTCAATTTGATTTCAGCTGCCAGTTGCAGGAAGTCGCGGGCGTCCGCGCGCGTCATATTGGCAACGCTACGAATCTGGCGCTCGCCCCAGAGCAGGCGGTCGTAATCGAATTGCGGAATGCGATCGAGGTGAATGGCATTGATCGCGACCACTCCGCCTTTGCGCAAGCTTGCCAGCGCCGCGACGACCACATCTCCGCTGGGCGCGAAGGTGACAGCGCGATCGAGTTCGACCGGTGGCTTCTCGTCTTCCGTTCCTACCCACGTCGCGCCGAGTTCGGTGGCGAGCTTGCGGTGAGACTCACCACGGGTGGAAACGTACACTTCGCAATTCCAGGCGTGCAGGACGGCGATCGCAAGATGTGCGGATGCGCCGAAGCCGAACAGGCCAACGCGCTCTCCTTTGTCTATGCCAGCCACGCGAAGTGCGCGGAAGCCGATAATTCCGGCGCACAAAAGCGGCGCAGCATGCAGAGCGTCGAGCTGCGGCGGAATGGGAAAGCAGAAATCGGCGCGGGCAAGCGCGTATTCGGCATATCCGCCGTTTACTGTGTATCCCGTGAAAGTGGGGAAGTCGCACAAGTTCTCCATACTGCGGCGGCAGTATGAGCAGGTGCCGTCGGTGCCGCCGATCCAGGAAACACCAACACGGGTGCCGCGGGAGAGTCTCGTCGAGGGTTGCTCGACCGGACGGGCGTGGACGCCCGTCCCCACATGGCCGCTTGTAGCGAAATCGAAATCCCCGCCGACTATTTCGCCGACGATCTGGTGGCCGGGAATTACCCGGGGCATCCGGGGCGGCAGTTCGCCTTCGACTATATGAAGATCGGTGCGGCAAACGCCGCATGCGAGCACTTTCAACAGCACGTGGCCAGGCTTCGGTTCCGGCGCCGGTACGTCCTCCATCTTGAGAGGCGATTGGGAGATTGGAGCGGGGCTGGAAAGCACTGCAGCTTGCATGAATCAAATTTTATGACTTTTGGAGCGGACCTGGCTTCTACAATTCTTTTCAGCGATAGTTGCTGAACATCACCAGGTCGGAGTCGTTCACGTGAGCGCGGCCGATTGCGATCTGTTTGCCATCGGGAGAGACAGCGTAAGACGAAACCCAGAGCGGCTCAGCATCGAAATGAGTGATTTGGGTTGGCTTACCGCCGTTGAGTGGCTGATAAAAAAGATTCGAACCTGAACCGGTGGCTTTGTCGAGGATAAGGGCGTTCCCATCGGGCGCCCATGCAGGCCGGAATACGACTCCGTTTTCCGGTAGAAAAGATCGATTTCCGCCATCGAGGTCTTGCACGACGATCTGCTCCTTGTGCTCGCCGCCAGTATCGGAAAACTGGAAGAAAGCGATCCTCTTGTTGTCAGGAGAGAGAGCGGCATTATACGAGGCGCTTGAATAAACAGCAGCGGGTGAACTTCGGTCGGTAGAGGCTCGCATTAACGCCGGGCCGGCAAAGTAGTCGTTGTAGAAAACCACCTTGCCGTCGTTCGTACAAACTGGCCACTCGGCATCCCGGCCATTAGTCACTTGTTTTGTCTCGCCGGTAACTGGGTTATGGCGGAAGAGAGTAAGGCTATTATTGAGCAGGTTGGCGAAGAGAACGCCATCAGATCCGCACGAGATACCGAAGGCAGAGTTGGTCTCGCGGTCGGGTACGCGGGCGCGGGAACTGCCGTCCGGGTTCATGCGAAACGAATGAAAATCGTTGTCGCCAAAATAGATTTTGCCGTCGCTTCCCCAATTCACGTCTCCACCTTCAGCTTGCCCCGAAGTGACTGGGGTTGTGCTCATCTTAACGTCTCCGGGCCATTTTACCGGGGCAGTTCCTATGTAAATGGCCGAGGATTGCTGTTCCTGCGTTGTTACCAGCATCTTTCCATCGGCAGTGACCGTCAGGTTTCGATATTCGCTGAGATCATTGGTTACATTCTGCAAGTCGCCGGAAGGATACGGTTGGAATTTGATCTGCCTATGAAAGCTCTTTTCCGGCGGCCGGCATTCCAGGAATATGCCGGTCGAGTCCGGCAGCCAGGCAACATCGTCGAGCAGAAATGGATAAGCGAACGACTTCACCAGCTTGCCGTCAGAACTAAAAATGAGAAGATTGCTCAGGCTCTGCTTAGTGAGTGCAGTTTGAGCAACTCCGATCAGTTTGCCATCTCCAGACCACGAGGGAGCCCCGCCATTCAACCCCATCGCTTCGCGTTCGACGATAGTGCGGCGGTCAGTGCCGTCGCTGTTGGCAACAACAAGTTGAGGCTTGTCGCCGCCAAAATCATAATGAACAAAAACGATCTGCTTGCCGTCGGGAGAGAAGCTCACTGCAGTGCTCAGGTCGGTCAGCACTCGTTGCGGCGTGCCTCCGAGGCTGGGAACGGAATAGAGGATCTGCTCATCTTCGTTCTGCGGATCGCCGTGAGCATAGTAGATGTAGTTGCCATCCGGAGAAAACGTCGGACGATGCGTGAAGTTACCCGGCCCCGGCGCAACTACCTGGGCCTCGCTGCCCGTCGCGATCTGCTTTACCCAGAGACTCTGTTGGTCTCCGCGCTTGATGAAAGCTGCGTAGCGGCCGTCCGGAGAAATGGCGCCCTCGATCGCGCTGCCGTTGTCCGTCAATTTTGAAATTTGCATGTTAAGCGGGTGAATGTTGGATACGGCACTGAAGCGGTTGTACAAAGCGAAACCTGTCCAAATGAATACGCCAATGAGCAGACCGAGTAGAAAGCGGAATATGAACTGTCTTCCACCTCGGGCGCTTCCGGTCCAGCCGGTTGCGGCGATTTGTGCTTTCGTCGTATTGGATGTCGAAGGTGGCGGTGCAACACTAGATAAGGCGGCGCTAACTCCGGAGTCCGAACCAGCGCCGGAATCCGCCGACGATGCCCGTGTCATTGAACCTGAGCTGCCGCTTGTAGTCGATCCTCGCTTAATTCTTTTTAAGTCTGCCCGCAGTTCAGCGGCGGATTGGCAGCGCAAATCGGAATCTTTTTCCAGGCACTTCAGAACAACCTGATTCAACGCTGGAGGTAGGAGCGGATTGAGGTCGGTCGGCGGAGTCGGTTCTCTTTCGAGAATGGCATGGAAGATTACCGCTGAAGTCGCGCCTTCGAAAGGCAGACGGCCAGTCGACATTTGATAAAGCACGGCGCCGAAACTGAACAGATCGGTGCGAGCGTCGAGCGGTTCGCCGCGGGCCTGCTCCGGCGACATATAAGCAACCGTGCCAACCGTCGATCCCGGACTGGTAAGTAGCGGACTGTCGAGCGTAGCCCCCGCAGCCACTGCAGCTTGCTCATGCTCGCGGGCGAGTTTCGCCAGGCCGAAGTCGAGGACCTTGGCGCGACCACGGCTGGTAATAAAGATGTTCGCCGGCTTAATGTCGCGATGAACAATCCCTTTGCGATGCGCGGCATCGAGCGCGTCCGCAACCTGAATGGCGAAATCCAGAAGCTGGTCGTTGGTAAAAGGCCGTGAAACGAGGCGTTCAGCAAGCGACTCGCCTTCGAGCAGTTCCATGGCAATGAACGGCTGGCCATCATGCTCGCTGATCTCATAAATCGTACAGATATTCTCGTGATTGATGGAGGACGCGGCGCGGGCTTCATTGCGAAAACGCTCGAGCGCCGCGTCGTTCGGAGCGATATCGCGGGGAAGGAATTTTAGCGCGACTCGCCGCCCAAGCGTGAGGTCTTCGGCCTCATAGACGACACCCATGCCGCCATGGCCAATCTCACAAACAATTTTGTAATGTGAAACGGTTAAACCAATCAAAAGAGAAAACCCGTAGGAGAGCAAGTTTAAGGGGTTGGTGAGGAAGAATCAAATAGAATGCCGCTCTTTGCGAGGGCGGGAAACGATGCTGTCTGTACTATCGGGTGTGTCATGCCCAGCGGCCGGCATCGCAATTACGGCGCCAACAAGGTCAAAGGCCGGGCCACCCGTCCCTAATCAGCCGCCGTGCTCAGCTGATCTTCGCGCCAAACGTACAAATATTTCTCATCGCTCGAGGTGACAACTGGAATATTTTTTTCGCGAGTGACGCGATTCAAAGCTGAGCGAAGGTTCTGCATCTTCTCGCCATTCAGGCTGATCAGCGGAATCCGAACCGCTTGCTTTGGACTCAGCTTTCCGAGGTCCGACAGAATATCTGACACAGCTTTACGATGTTTTCCTTTGCGGCCCTGCGGAACTTCAGAGCGGTCCACCGGTGTGTAGTGCGTACCATTCTTATTTCCGTTTACTCCCATCGTGAACCTCAATTTCAGAAAATGTCGTACAGCCAAACACGAAGAATCGTATAACAACAGCTCGTACCCTGCAACTAAAAATCTATACGTTACGAATGCTATCGCTACGATTTTTACCGTAATCGAAGTTAACATTAACATTATCAGTAGCTTGCATTATTAGCATTCCGACGAGAAATACTCAAAGAGTTCACCCGTATTAGAAGGAGTGAGCTATTGTGCTAGCAGTGGCAGAAGAACCCTCCGAATGAACGCATGATTCGGGAATCGCCCTGGAATCCCGTGAGAGTACTGAAAATCATGCCTACTGCTGGCGAGACTAAAAAGCTCCGAGAGTTTGATCCAGCCACATTCCTTGCAACCATCGGCGAAGGAAGAAAGATTTTGGAAGTATCGAGCAAGCAATCGATCTTCAGCCAAGGTGACAAAGCCGATGCGGTCTTCTACATACAAAAAGGTAAGGTGAGACTGACAGTCTTGTCCAAGACCGGCAGAGAAGCCACGATCGCGATATTGGGAGAACGGAATTTTTTTGGCGAGGGCGCGCTGGCGGGGCAGGTTAGACGAATGGGATCGGCGGCGGCAATGAGCGCTTGTGAGATTTTGCAGGTGACAAAAGCCGCGATGGTGGAGGCGCTTCATCGCGAACATGCGTTCTCCGATATGTTCGTAGCATACTTACTGGCGCGGAATATCCGGTACGAAGAAGACTTGGTGGACCAATTGTTTAATTCCAGCGAGAAGAGACTGGCGCGAGTCTTGTTGTTGCTGGCTCATTTCGGAAAAGAGGGTGTGCCTGAAACTGTAATCCCCAAGATCAGTCAGGAGACACTAGCGGAAATGGTGGGTACCACGCGCTCACGAGTCAGCTTTTTCATGAACCGCTTTAGGAAATTAGGTTTCATTCACTACAACGGCGGCCTTCAAGTCCACAGCTCGCTGCTTAACGTAGTTCTGCACGATTGAGTGCGTCACCTGAATCGAGCAGCGAGGCCGGTCCGAGCAAATTTTCTTAAGCCGCATCCCCAAAGCCGGCAGCGCTCGCCAAGAAGATTTCTCGCGCGGGAATTGGCATCAGCTTCGTTGGAAGTTGCACGTGAATGATCTCATTTCTGATCGCGTACATTACCAACTCGACAGTGGAATGAATTCTAAGTTTAAGCATCACGTTACTGCGGTGGGTCTCCGCCGTCTTCACGCTCACGCCAAGCACTTGGGCGATTTCCTTGGACGTTTTTCCCTCACCCACCAGTTGCACGACTTCGCGCTCCCGCGTAG
>Ga0209168_10000316_pt1 | contig 52760 bp, 54 predicted proteins | sample Coa_R1_FD_187156 | JGI IMG/M metagenome (GOLD analysis project Ga0209168, IMG submission 187156) | Surface soil microbial communities from Centralia Pennsylvania, which are recovering from an underground coalmine fire - Coalmine... | ecosystem: Environmental > Terrestrial > Soil > Unclassified ...
AACTCCAGCGAAGCCGTCGCGACCAGCACCCGCACCTGTCCCTCTTTCAGCTTCCTCTCGGCCGCGAGCCGCAATTTGCGCGAGAGGCTGCCATGATGCGCCGCGACATTCTCTTCCCCGATCCGTTCGCCCAGTTGATGTGCAATCCGCTCGGCCATCCGCCTGGTGTTCACAAATACCAGCGTCGACCGATGCTGATTGACCAGCTCGACCAATCGGTCGTAGATGGTGTCCCACATCTCGTTGGAAGCCACTGGCCCGAGCGGCATCGGTGGGACTTCTATCGCGAGATCCAGTTTCCTCTTGTGGCCGACGTCCACCACCACCGGGTCAGCGCGCCCGCTCCCGGTCAAGAAATGCGCTACTTCTTCGATCGGCTTCTGCGTTGCCGACAACCCAATCCGCACCGGACGATGATGCGTTAGTGCTTCCAGCCTTTCCAACGACAGAGTCAGATGTGCCCCACGCTTGTCGTCCGCGACAGCGTGAATCTCATCGACAATCACTGTCTCAACGTCGCGCAAAATCGCACGGCTCTTGTCTGACGTCAGCAGAATGTAGAGTGACTCAGGCGTCGTCACCAGAATGTGGGGAGGCCGCTTTAACATCGCGCGGCGCTCCGGCTGCAATGTGTCGCCGGTCCGCACCGCGGTGCGAATCTCTGGCATCAGAAGACCGCGCTCGCCAGCCAATGCGAGGATCTCTCCCAGCGGAATTTCCAAGTTTTTCTGGATATCGTTCCCCAATGCCTTCAACGGGGACACATAGAGCACTTCAGTGCGATCGCTCAAATCGCCAGCCAGCGACTTGCGCACGAGTCGGTCGATGCAGGCGAGGAATGCCGCTAACGTCTTGCCCGATCCAGTCGGAGCCGAAATCAACGTCGTCCGACCGGCAAGGATGTGCGGCCATCCCTGCTCCTGCGGCTCAGTGGGCGTTCCGAACTTCTGGACAAACCACTCCGCGACGAGAGGATGGGCCCAAGCCAGAGACGCGGGAAGGAACTGCATTCACATATTCTAGACCGAGATTTTAGTTTCGCCAACTATTCGCCTCTTGTCAGCGAACACTTTCTGCTTTTACCTATCCCTTCCTGCTTCAGACAAGATGCTAAAATCCGGGCGATGGCCAAACCTTCTCCACAAGCCCGTGCCCGCAAAATCAAACTCCTTCTCTTCGACGTCGACGGAGTGCTGACCGACGGCAAACTCTTTTTTCTTCCCGATCGCAATGAGAATTCTCAAGGCGCGTTCGATTTGAGCGCACAGGGCTCGATTGAATTCAAAGGCTTCCACGCCCACGATGGCGTAGCGGTCTCCGTGGCTCGAATTGGCGCTTTGCGCACGGGACTCATCACCAGACGCTTCTCTGAAACAGCCGCGCTCCGCGCCCGCGACCTGAGACTTGAGTTTGTCAGCCAGGGCATCCGGGACAAGGGAACGGCCTTCAAAGAGATCGTGAAAGAAGCCGGACTCGCGCTCGACGAAGCTGCATTTGTCGGCGACGACATCGTCGATCTCCCGGCCATGCGCTTGGCCGGTCTCTCCGTCGCCGTCCAAAACGCCCGCCCAGAGGTTAAAAAAGAGGCGCACTACACCACTCCGCACTCGGGAGGTGAGGGCGCCGTCAGAGACGCAGTCGAATTCATCCTGAAAGCCCAAGGAAAGTGGAAGAAAGTGCTAGACGCCTACCTAGGTAACCACGGCCCAACCGTCCAGTAAGTTCAAAAAACGCAGAGGACGGAAAGGACGGCGAGAGTCCGCTTCCACTCGATTGCAGAGTCAGTGTTGAAGGATCGTTCCGCTAAGTCTGGGTGAATGCGATCGTGGAGTTTGCTTGCGCACTCAGCGTTGCTATTTTGTTGGTGAACTCGCGGATATTGCTGAAAGCTGCTAGCTGAAAGCCAATTAAAAAACCCACCGGAAGCTTGCTTGGGGCGTGCTCGGGTCAGCATCCGGCGGGTCTACCGTTTCTCCTTACTCACCCTGTTGTTTTCAGGAGTTGTTAAAAAAATTAAACACCGACCGCGACGGAAGTTACGTCTATTTTTGTAAAGCTTTGTAAAATCCAGTGCGAATGCGCAATCGTGAGGTTTGAGGTATAACTTGGCGCGTTCTAGTCGAGACGGGCTGTCCCGGTTGAGACAGGCCTAATCCGGCAATACCGGAGTCTTCGTCGCCATCAGTTCGGTAAACCGTTTGTCCCGGCGCAGGCTCGCGAAGTCCGTGTCCTTGTAGACATTCTTCATGTCTTTGTAGCCCTCCTCCATTGCCTTGCGCAGATACTCGAGCGACCGATCAGAAAACCCCATCTTCGCGTACAACTTGGCGACCGTATAGTCGTAGCGCGCGCGATCTTCCGGACTGGGCAGCTGCGCCTGTACCCCTCCGCGCGAAGTCCGCTCAAAAACATCTGGATCAATCTCGACTGCCTTCTCATACGCCTGCACTGCGGGCTCGAACTGTTTCTCCGAAAATAGGGCTGCACCCAAATTGCTGTAGAACGAAGCGGCGTTCCCGTTGATCGCGATCGCTCTGCGGTACTCTTTCACCGCGGCCCCGTATTTTCTCCGCTCGTAATGCACAACGCCCAGGTTGTTATATGCGTCAGCGAATTTGCGATCAGCCTTGATCGATTGCTCAAACGTCTTCTTCGCCTCGCTGTAGCGCTGCATCATCAACTCGGTGATCCCGATCTTGTTGAGAATTCGTGCCGATTTCGGTGCCTTGCCCAGCGCTGCGCGATAGTAGTCCATCGCATCCAGATAAAGTTTCTCCGCCCGCAGTAGGTCAGCCTTGTCCTCTAAATCAGAGACGGTTGCATCCGCTTTCGGAGGATCCACGGACCGGATGAGTGGTGGAGCAATTTGTATCTGTTCGGGGTGCGAAACCTGCGCCGTAGATATCAGAGAAAACGCAAGAACAACAGTGAGGAGACAGAAGAAAACCAGCGAACGCTTGCGGTCGAGAGCCACGGGGCACCCCCAGCTTCTTACGCGTATTTTGGCACAGTTTAGGACCGACCGGCTAGGATTTTCGCCCTTCTATAGAAGCCCTTAAACACCTGTCAATGAGGCGCCGGCTGCCCACTGTCTGCTGGTTTAGACACCGGAGCCGCGTTTTTGTCATCCTTAAAGATTCCGGCGATTTTGCCAAAAAAACCCTTCTTTTTCTTTGCATCCTGAGGGTTGTTCGGGTCCGCATTAGCCACCGCTGAGGCTGGAGTCTGCGGCATGACCGACTTGTCGCCACCTCCGAAGATCTTGGAAAGAAAGCCTTTAACTCCCTGCTGCGATTCACACGTATCGTGCGGCTCGGTCCCGGCCACAAAGGCCGAGGTGTAGTCATCCGTACACTTCGGCGTAGCCAGAAGGTTCGTGGATTTGTCGAGTTGAACGTCAACGACTCCAGCGGGCTGCGTAAATGGACGCATGTCCGAATACTGTGGCAGCACCGCCGCTTTCTTCATGAACTCCGTCCAAATCGGCGCGGCGGTCATTGCCCCGCTTAGCCGCAGATCGCTGTAATCGTCAAATCCTACCCACACGATGCACAACAGATTCGACGTATACCCAGCGAACCAACCATCGTGAGAACTGCCGGTCTTCCCCGCCGCGGGAGGGGTAAATCCGCGCAGCCGGACCGCTGTATAACCCAACCCGTTGTTGATCACACCTTCCATCATGTTGGTCATGACATAAGAAATCCGTGGATCCATCACCTGCCGCTGATCCGTGCTGTAATTCGAAATCACATCGCCCTTGGTGTTCCGCACCGACCGCAGCAGGATCGGCGACAGGCGGATCCCGTTATTGGCGAATACCGTGTAGGCTCCGCTCATATCCAGCGGAGACGCGTCGTACGAACCCAGAGCCATCGCGGGAGTCGCCTTCACGGAAGTAATACCCGCCGACTTCGCCAGGTCCGCGACTTTGTCGTATCCCACTTCCTCCGCCACCTTCACTGTCGCATTGTTCAGCGACATCGCCAGCGCGTACCGCAGGGTTACATCCCCGTGATATTCCTCTTTGTAATTTCGTGGCTCGTAAATCGAATCCCCGTACGCAAACGTCGAAGGTTCATCAGTAACCGTCGAGGCCGGAGTAATGACTGTCGTCGACCCATCCAGGGCCGTATTCATCGCGGCCGCATACACAAACGGCTTGAAGATCGATCCGGTCGGACGTTTCGCCACAGCGTGATTCAACTGGCTCCAACCGTAATCGCGACCGCCCACCAATGCCAGCACGGCACCCGTATGCGGATCGATGGCCACCAACGCAACCTGTGCCTGTGGACCCGGCTGCACCGTGGTCTCAAATTTCTTCCCGACCTTCACCTTTTTCGTGCGTAGTTTCTTGACCTGTTCATCGACCAGCTTGATGCCCATCTCAACCGATTGCGCTGCGACCGTCTGGAGATCCGGATCGAGCGTTGTATAAATCCGGTACGACGAATCGTTCAGCTCGCTCTCGCTGAATTTGTTGATGAGTTGGTCCCGCACCATGTCGACAAAATACGGAGCATCGCTTGCCTCTACGTTCGGAGGAGCCAACTTGAGCGGTGTGGCTTTCGCTTTTTCCGCTTGTTCCTTGGTAATCGCATGCGACTCGACCATCGAATCGAGCACCAGATTCCGCCGTTCCAGTGCGCGCTCCGGATGCCGGTACGGCGAGAGTCGGCTCGGACCTTGAATGATGCCCGCGAGCAAGGCCGCCTCCGGCAGACTTATGTCTTTCAGGTCTTTATTGAAATAAGCCCGCGATGCCTCCGCGAATCCACTAATGGCAAACGACCCTCTCTGCCCTAGATTCACCCAGTTCGCATAGAATTCGAAAATCTGTTGTTTGGTGAATTTTTGCTCAAGCTCCTCTGCAATCAGCATCTCCGTCAACTTGCGCTTGATCGACTTTTCCGGACTCAGGAAGAATCCCCTGGCCAACTGCTGCGTCAGTGTGGAACCGCCCTGGGCACGCTTCTGACGAATCACATCCTCCCAGACGGCTTCCACGGTTCGAACGAAATTAATGCCGCTGTGCTCGAAAAAGCGCCGGTCTTCAATGGCCAACGTCGCCTGCACCATCACCGGAGGAATATCGCGGTACTTCACCAGTTGCCGCTTTGATCGCTGCTCCGCATTGAATAGCGCGGTCACAAGTTCCGGTTCCAGTTCATACGCCGAAAGATCGGTCCCGCGGCTCGTGATTTGGCTCACCTGTCCGCCTTCGATGCTGATACGAGCTGGCTCCGGCGCATGGTACGACTCCGAGCCTGGAGTTATGTCAATTCCTCCCTTCACCAAGTGAAAGGTGCCTAGTTTCGAGTCGCCCTCGTTGTCGGAGTATCCCGCCTGCCGCAGCTCGGTCGCGATTTCTTTCGCTTCGATCTTCTCCCCGTCCCGCACGACTCGGGGCAAGGCATAGATTTTCGCCGCATTAGCGAAGACTGGAGTCTTGAATCGCTTCTCGATGATCCGGTCATACTTAATGTAAAAGTACGAAAAAGCGATCGTGAACGACACGGCCAAGAGGAGAAAGGCTACGAGCGCCGCCCGCAACACTGGGTCGCGCGGCAGCCCCCGCAGCTTCGCCCCATCCTCGCCACTTCTTTTCGGAATTCTGATTTTGATTGCCAAGTTCGACTCTGCGCCCAGATTCTATTCAGACGATGGGGCCAGCTAAAAGGTTTGATCTACTCTCGCGGTGGCACCTCTTTACTCCTGTCATTCAGAGAGCAAGCGGCAGTGAGCGAGCAGCGATCTGCTTTCCGATCTGTCTATTGTACCGCCCATCCTTCAGGCAAAAAGAGACCCGCAGTACATGCGGGTCTCTAACTCATCAATAAGGCGTTGAGTTTACGGCGCGTCGGCTACTGCCCAGAATCCAGGAGTTGCAATCGTCAACGTTCCCGCTGGCTGGGTCAGCACGCCCCCCGATCCCACGGAGAGAGGAGCAATCTGTGTCGTGATCTGATTCGTACTTGTATCCAGATAGCTGCCGTATACGAACAAGAGGGCTCCGCTCTGATCCAATTGCCCCCATGAGCCAGTTCCGACGCCGGTGAATGGGGATCCGCTATCGGCTACCAATGTTCCCGCTCCATTAATCGTGTAGCCCTCAACCGGATTGAATGCCGTTTGCGTATCATTGAATCCGAAAGAGTAAACCTGCGCTCCACCGGAGTTCTGCTGCACTGCAATGCTGAACGGCGCATAGACCGTGGACTGCCTGACCACTTGCGTAAGTGCCCCAGTAGTTCCGATGCCGAATACATACAAGTTGTCGTCATCGATCCCGGCAGAGGCCACCGTTTTTCCGGTGGTGCCGATCATGAACTTCCCGCTCGGCTCTCCCTTGATCTGCCACATGGGGAAAGCAAACGGGCTACCCGCTACAGCCGTCAACGAACCGGTGCTTCCGATCTGGTAAGCCGCCACTTCTGAGCCTGTATGATTACCGCTGTTGCCATCCACCACGTACAGATACTTTCCCAATCCATCGGTGCCCAGATTCATCGGTGTAAATCCCAATGGCAGGCTAAGAGGCGAGCCGGTAGCCGGTACTAGAACGCCGCCGCTCCCAACCTGGTAGACATAGATCTGCGACGTGATCGCATCTGAGATAAACAAAAACGTGCCTGCAGGATTCGTAATAATGTTGTCCTGCCCCACAGTTCCAATGAAGCCATTCAGAGCGGTCACGGTATATGGACTGCCGCTGATCGTGGTTAAGCTTCCGCTCGAAGCGATCGTCCACGCAAATAATTGCTGTGTGCCCGCGAAGCCTGCATACAGATATTTCCCCTGAGCCACTACCATGCCCACGCCACCCTGGTTCAACGGAATGTCCGGCGGTGTGTAGCTAGTGATCGGCGCGAAGGAATTCGTCGACGCAATCAGCGCGTATCCATCGATCGTGCCAGTTGTAGCGCCGGTCGCGCCCTGATCAACGGCGTAGACAAATGCTGATGCCGAACTCGTGCCGCCACTCTGCGAGAGACCGCCGCCACCGCCCGATCCGCACGTCGTGTCGCCAAACCCGGCTTTACACACGTAGTGGCCACAGCCGACAAGCCCCATTGTGGCCAGCAATAGCGCAAACAAAAGAACTCGATGCTTCATAGTCATGAACCGCCTCCACCAATCATTGCTCGTCTTGCCAGCAGCGGCGATTTATGCCGCGCCTCAGATGTAAGACGACTATCCTGGAACAGACTCCTGCCCGATTCTCGATGGTAGGGCCGTACGTAACCAATAGACAACGTTACGAATGTCACTGTCCGTGACGAACGAATCTCTGTCTGCTTGTGACACCTCGGGGACCGTAGCCGCCCTTACGCCTGTTCTGGCAATCCAAGAATGCATTCCAAAAAACTAAGGTGCAGTCCAAAAAATAAGACCCGCGACAGACGCGGGTCTTAAGATTCACCACTACGACAAGTCTACGGCTCGTCTGTTACAACCATGCTGACTCCGGCGAGTCCTGTGTCGGGCAGCGTAGTACTGAGGGAACCATCACTCGCAACTTGAAGCGCGAGTATGCCCGCGGATTTGACAGTGGTGGATTCTCCCTCAATGAAAAGGTACTTACCGCTCTGGTCGATTGCCCCACGCGTGGCCAAGAAACCAGCGCTCGTAAGTGGATTCGATAGCGCCCCGGTTGCACTATTCAGCGAATAGACGACAATCGGCTGCCGTTGGCTGGTCGCCGCCTGGTCATTCGTGCTGAACGCATACAGGAACTGCCCATTCGGACTCACAACCAGCCACGACGGTGCTTCGGCATTCACAGTGGGGGCAAGTTGAGTCAACGAACCGGGCGCTGTTGTCGACGAAATCGTAAATTCGTATATGTTGTTATCGAGAGCCGTCCCTTGAGCTCCGTTCTGCTGGGTTATCCCAAACATGTACTTCCCGGAGGGTTCTCCCACCAAGAACAACATTGTGCTGGCTATCTCGGAATTCGTCACTGTGCCCCCAACCGGAGTCAGTGCTCCGGTCGTCGAACTGTACGAAAAGGCTGTGATCGCCGTTCCGTCCGGGACGTAGAGATATTTTCCCGCCCCGTCGGTCGCCAGATAGACCGGCTGCAAGCCTGATCCTGCGAAGGGTGCTCCACCATTCGATACGGTCAATGAGCCGTCGTTCTGGTTGATGTTCAATACATAAATTCCGGCTGCATCTCCAACAAACAGGTACTTCCCCGCCGGATCGGCAGCAATTGGAGATGCTACATAGGGCGGCAAGCTCAACTTCAGAGGGGTGTTTGGAAGAACCGTGAGTGCGCCCGTGGTCGCGTCAATGGAATAGCCGTAAAGGTTTCCATCCGACACGGGCATATACATGTACTTCTTGTTCACAATCACCAGACCGCCATCAATGTCTTTGTTCGTAAATACTGGGGGAGGCACAAAATTTGGAACCGGTGCGAAAGTGAGCGAGTTGTTCACATCCAACCCTACGGCCGCGAATTGGCCGGCGGGGTCATCCACGGTGTAAACAAATGCGGTCTGGGTGGCACCATTACCTCCGCCCGGTGGAGTGCCGCTGGTTGAGTTTGAGCAGGTCGTGTCGCCGAACCCGGCCTTGCACACATAATGCCCACAGCCCGCCAGCCACATCGTTGCCCCAAGCACAGCCAAAACACATAGCCCCCGAACCTTCACCGTCATGAACCGCCTCCACTCGGAATGGTTGTTCCGACTCAAACAGACACTTCTGTCCGTCATTTCCCATCTGCGATAGGCAAACTGGAATCTGAGTGTTTGGGGAAAGTCTGGATCGGCGCTGCCCGGCTGCCCGAAAACACCCTTTCCCATGCCGATGCTAGGCGGCTCGTAATCTCGTGACAAGGTTACGAACGTCATTGGCTGTCTCCAAAGTGTTGGCTTTTGGTCCTGAATGACCTGACTGGGCGCCGCGCGCTTCGAGTGTCGAACCTGCAATGCCTACCGGCTCGTGGCGTTGAAACGGAAGATCAATGACAAGCCCGGTAGTACGACTCGCGCCCGATACTTCGCCACCAAGAAAACTTTGGGATTCTCCACGGTTCCCGAACGCTCCACCCGAATCTGATCCGGGCCAAGACGAATATCGTGTCTTGCCGCCCGCCGGATCACCGCAGTCCGTAAGTCATCATCGGACGACTGAGCCACCAGCCCAATTCGCGATCCACCCATCGACGCGATATCTTTCAAATCGTCTCTAAATTCGTAATTGGCAAACTCACAGGCGGCAAGCTGCCATCCGGTGCTCATCACTAATGCGAAAAGTAGAACGCCGACGATAACTTTGATTTTGCCCACGACAAATTCCTAGTTAAGCACTACGTTTCGCTGGGCTAAGTGTTGAAAGCTGAGTGCGGGCGTACTACATGCCGCGATTTCCGCTGGATGGCGTGAAATGCAACGTGAAGGAATATCCTGGCAGACTTACAGGCACGTTGTAGTCCGCTGCTACATATACCGCGGGCGCGCCCGGCGTCCCGATTCTCTGTACCGTGATCTGCTCCGGAGCCAGAGTAATTTGGTGCTCCTGCGCCTTCTTTACGATCGAGTCGATAATTTCCTGATCGGACTCGTGCGGATTGGCGCCGCCCACCATCGCAATGTTGCGCAAATCGTCCTGGAAGGAATAGTTCGTCAGCTCCGGCGGAATGATCTGGAACCCAGCATAGACCAAACCGATGATGACCAAAAATCCGACGATCGCTTTTACTGTTCCCATGTCCCACAATTCTGCTTAGCAGGACGCGGAAATCTTCTCACGCCCGGCCAAGCACTCCCTGTAAATGTTCGACTATCGCGGAGATCGTAACATCGCGTACCTCGCGAGTCTCGCGAAAAACAACTTCCACTGTACCTTCGGTAACTTTCTTTCCCACCGTGATTCTAAAGGGGATACCGACTAGATCTGCATCCTTGAACTTCACTCCCGGCCGCTCATCCCGGTCATCAAGCACGACGTCAAATCCTGCCGCTTCCAGACGCCTGGCGATGTCCTCGGACGCGCTCTTCACCGCTTCATCTTTCACATTGACCGGCGCCACCACTACCTCAAAAGGAGCAATCGCCGCCGGCAGCCAGAACCCATTCTCGTCGTTCCCCTGCTCGACTGCGGCCGTCAGAATACGTTCGATCCCGATCCCGTAACAGCCCATGATCGGCATCACTTCTTTGCCGTTCTTATCGAGCACCCGCAATCCCATCGACTCCGAATAGCGATATCCGAGCTTGAAGATGTGCCCGATCTCGACCGCCGTATCGATCCGCAGCGGCTTACCGCAATTCGGGCAAGGCTCTCCAGCAGTGACGCTTCTCAAATCCGCATATACCGTCGGATGAAAATTCTTTCCCGGCGTCAGATTCTTCATGTGATAGTTCTCTTTATTCGCGCCCGCGATCAGATTCGTCCGTCCTTCAAGTGCCTTATCGACGATCAGAATAGGCTTGCCGTCTGGATTCTTGAGATCCCGCGCCCACTCAATCCCGAGAGGCCCGAGATATCCAGCCGGAGAATTGAACAGCGCTTTTATCTCGCCTTCTTCCATCGGCCGTGTCGCGACTGCAACCGTCGCGTTGAACTTCGCTTCGTTCAGCTGATGATCACCGCGCATCAGCACTACGATAGCCCGCGACTTCTTCTTACGCTTCTCATCAACTTCGTCGGCCATGTAAGCTAGCGTCTTGATCTTATTCTTGGGAGAAACGCCGAGAAACTTCGCGACCTCCTCGATCGTCTTCTGCCCCGGAGTGTGCACCTCGAGCGGTTTCCCATCGCCCTCCGCTGCAAGGTCGTCCACAGGCCAGAGCTCCGACGTTGCCTTCTCCATGTTCGCAGCGTACTTACAGCCGTCGCAGCTCACAATCTGGTCCTCTCCCGCCGACGTCCGCACCATGAATTCGTGCGATTCCTTTCCGCCCATCGCTCCCGAATCCGCCTCGACCACCATGTATTTCAAGCCACAGCGGTCGAAAATCCGGCAGTACGTCTCGTAATGCTTCTTGTAGGAAACATCCAGGCCTGCCGCATCGATATCGAACGAGTATGAATCCTTCATCATGAACTGCCGTACACGCAATAGCCCCGACCTCGGGCGCGGTTCGTCGCGAAACTTCGGTGCAATCTGATACCAGATCTGCGGCAGCTGCTTGTAGCTACGCAATTCCTTCAGCGCAATCGAAGTCGTGACTTCTTCTTCGGTCATGCCTAGGCACATGTCTGTACCCTTGCGGTCTTTCAGACGAAACAGGTTCTCCCCCATCAATTCCCATCGGCCCGAGGCCTCCCAAAGCTCCCGCGGATGCAGCGCCGGTAAGTAAAACTCCTGCCCGATCCGGTCCATCTCCTCGCGGACGATCGCCATGATCTTGTTGAACGATCGCGTCCCTAAGAAGAGATAGGAATAAATCCCGGCGGCCAGCTGACGGATGTATCCCGCCCGCACCAGAAATTTATGCGAAGCCACTTCGGCATCTGACGGCGCCTCGCGCAATGTAGGAATAAACAGTTCTGACCAACGATGCATAGTTTTCCTGAGTACCGAGTCGCGAGTAGCAAGCGCCGAGATACAGGCCCAAGCCCCATTCAGAGGGGAATTCGCTATTTTACTTGAGTACAGCGAGGCTGTCAGGATATTGCCTGGGAGGTGCGCCGAAGTTGCAAGTAGCAGAAGTTGCGAAACGTGGAGTTTTGGCGTGGATTAGCGGAGATAAATTACACTTCACGACCTAGCTGCATTCTCAGGAAATACTGGTTGCGGTACTATAATCGAACCTATGGCCAAAGCACGTTATCGTTACAACATCATGCTGCGCCCAGAGCCTGAAGGCGGCTATACCGCGCTGGTTCCCGCCCTGCCCGGTTGCGTGACCTATGGGCGTACGCTGAAAGAAGCTCAAGAGATGGCCAAGGACGCGATTTCAGGCTACATCGCGAGCCTGCGTAAACACAACGAACCGGTACCAACCGACGAAGAGACGCTGCTGGCCTCGCTCGATCTCGAGTATGCGCGCTGATTAAACTCGATTCCCACATCAAGGGTTATATCGCATGGCACACATACTAAAAAGCTTGAACGAGTTTTCCACATTTCCGTAATTCCTACTGTTACTGCTGGTTTTATGGGTTTCGTGCTTGGTATAACAGCAGGTGATGCGCAAGCTCCCCGCGATCAAGCCTCGCCAGATCATCCGCTTTCTTGAACAGCACGACTTCATCCTCGACCATACGACTGGCAGCCACTACGTCTATTACCATCCGACATCGCGCCGTCGGGCGGTCGTTCCTCAGCACAATCGCGATCTGCCGAAAGGCACTCTGATGTCGCTGTTGAGGGAAGCGGGCTTCACTCGCAATGAGTTGATTGATTTCTTGAGCGGTAGCTAGCGGGAACTGACAAGAAGAAAGCATGCGTGGAAAAGACGAGTAGCAATTGGACGTGTATAGCTAGAGAAGCCCGGAGCAGGTGGAAGAAAGACAGCTTTTCGGCGCGAGGTGGTTTTCTCAAGGCGTAGGTATATAGTGCAATGCCTTCTCTCGCCACCTATCATTTCGTTTATGGAGCCCGTTTCATTCACGATCGAGGTCCAGGAGCACTTGCCACCTGAGAAACGAGAATACTGCCTCGACCAACTCAGCAACACAGGAGCGTCGGTCGAACGACATACGGACCACGTATTTCGGGTCGTCTGCTCGAAGCCAAGTGAACTGGCTCGCGTCGGCTGGCTGCTATTCCATACTCATTTGTCGAGCCTGTGCCGAGTGACATCGACCTCCGGTGGCGCTGAAGCACGGGCGAGCGCATACCAAAAGCCACTGAAGCGGTAGAGGAGCGGCCTGGGTGCCGTGAATCCCTTGCACCCTCTTGGAACCGAGTTTTTTCGCAATCTGCTAGAGAGCCTTCCAGAGATAAAAGCCTTCTTTGAAACTTCTAATACAGTAAGGCCCTTAGTTTGCCCCTCCGAAACGTGACCCGCAGGAAATGTCAACACGCCCGGCCACCGGAGCAGTCGTGAAACACAGAATCTACCCCGCCTTCGTTCTAGCTGTTCTCGGCTTTCTGTTTAGCGCAACTCCGAGCAACTGCCAAGACACAGTTCTGCCTTCTTCTGACTTGCACAATACGGCCCTACCCAACGCGCCCTCCACAACCCAGTCAACCACCTGCACCCAGAACAATGGCAAACCCTGCCCAGAATGGGTGCACAAGCTGATCGGTCAGTATCCCCCGTCGTCCGAATCAGAGGAATTCCAGCCGCAGCGGGCCCCGTCCTCATTACACTTCTGGACGTACCGAGGCTGGGGCGACCCACCGCTTCGGACCAATAAACAAGTTTTCCGTTCGAAAGTCTTTCTCGCCACACACATCGGCGGAGCTATCGCCATGATCGTGTCCTGCCGCACAAAGAATTCTGGAGAGGACTGGGGATCAGAAGTGCCCGCAGTCGCCGCGATTTTCGGGTTGGACTATATGCAGTTCCGTTTCGTAGGCGCCCCGAACGCCATCGGACCACCCATCTACGAGATGGTCCACTACGGCTTGGCGAGCGCACGCTAATGAAATGTGGGAACAGAAGTCTTGGTGCTCCAGTCGATAATCAGAGGCAAAAGCATCAAACCAGCCCAGCGTCATCCTGAACGGAGCCGCATTTCAGGCGATTAGGTATCTTGTGGAGAAGAACGACCGACTCCGTACCCGCGCCTCGTTGCCCGGCGCTACTCTACCAACTGTTTCAGAATCTCTTTCCCCAGCTTCTGCGCTTCCCCAAAAAACTTCTGATACTCGACAAACAGCCGGTTCAACTCCAGCGATTTATCAGCCGTCAGCTTCTTGCGCAGAATCATATCCCGCACATGCACAGGATTCGGCAAAGTCGCATCTTCATTCAGCTCTTCGAGGGCGATATTCGGATCGTAGTGATACATGGAAACCTCATTCAGGGATGGAGCGATCGAGCGATTGAGTGATCAGAGCACGGTGGGTCCGCAATCGCTCAATCTCCCGATCCCCCATCACTCAATCCTAGACCAGTTCCGTGGTCCACAAATCGTGTAGATGCACGATCCCTTCCAGCCGCATGGAGCCGTCCACCACCGCCAGCGACGTGATCTTCTTGTCTTCCATCAAGGCCAATGCTGTCGCCGCAAACTCGTGCTTGCCAATCGTCTTCGGAGATGTCGTCATGGCCTCGCCTGCGGTCAGATCCATCACATCTTTCCCGCGTTTCTCCAGCAACCGCCGCAAATCTCCATCGCTAATGATCCCTACCAAACGCTCGCCTTCAACCACCGCCGTCACGCCCAGTTTCTTCCGCGACATCTCGTAAATCACATCCGGCATGCGCGCCGCGGGTCCAACGCAAGGCAACGCGTCTCCCGTATGCATCAGAGACTCCACCCGCGCCAGTCGCTTCCCCAACTTCCCGCCCGGATGCAGATTCGCAAAATCCTCTTCCTTGAATCCACGCCGCTCACTCAGAGTGACGGCCAGAGCATCCCCCAAAGCCAGCATCGTGGTAGTCGAAGCCGTAGGTGCCAGCCCCAAAGAACAAGCCTCTTGCGCAATGGAACAATCCAAAGCCACATCCGCCGCCGCCGCTAAAGTTGAAATGAACGAGGGTGCCGCATCCTTGTCTCGCGATTTGGGCGAGACAGGGTGGGGATTTTGACTTTCACTCCAATCAGAGGCTGTCCGACCGCTTCGAACTTCGCAAATCTCATCCCCAGTCATGGCAATCAACGGTACCTGCAGTCTCTTGATCGTTGCCAGCAGCGCCAGGATCTCCTCCGTCTCGCCCGAAGCCGACAGCGCCAGCACCACGTCCCCGCGTACGACCATCCCTAAATCCCCGTGCAGCGCCTCCACCGGATGCAGATAGAGCGCCGGACTCCCCGTCGAACTCAACGTCGCCGCAATCTTCCGCGCGATCAGCCCACTCTTCCCCATTCCAGTGACCACCACACGCCCCGCGCAGCAAAACATCAGGTCGACGGCCCGCTGAAATGCCGCCGCCATCGGGCCACCAATCCGATCGGCTAGCGCGCTCAGCGCCGCCGCCTCGATCCGCACCACGTTCTCGCCAATATTCTTCATTTCAAAGGATGCTCCCCGTGATCCTCTGTGGCCCCCTGTGGTGAAAGGTTTGTTAGGCAAGCAGATGCACGGAAAAAGGAATGGTAACAAACTCGCTCCAAAGTAACCTACCCTGCCCTTTCTTGATCCGCTACGCTCATCCCAAAAGCCATGAGCCATTCGTACGCTTATCTGTCCCAAGGACAGCTCCATCTCAAGCTGGGCGATGACTCCGTCCGCCCCATCGACAGCAAGTTCGGCGAGTCGATCCGCGAGCGCGCCGCGCAAATTAACAATCGCAACTCATGGAAGACGCAGGGCACCGGCGCCAAGTTCATGTCCGGAGGAATGCTTTGGGGACGTCAGGCCGCCGATGCCACGGACATCCGCGTCGACATCACCGGCATTTCTTCCGGATGCAAGCCGGGCGAACTCTACTACAGCCTCGCGACCGACGACATCGGCGGAGTCTTCCTGCTCCGCGACCGCGCCTCTGACGAACTTCGCCTGCTGCACACCGCTGACTTTCGCGTCCGTCGTCTCGCCGCCGGCCCCGGACAAGACTCCGTCGCCTGCGTTGTTCACCGCAAGGGAGGAGGGTCCTGCATCGCCGTCATGCGCTCCGACGGCACCGAAATGCGCGACGTCACCCAAGGCGACACCATCGACGACGCCCCACGCTGGGCTCCAGGCTCCGCACGCGAACTCGTCTTTCAATCCTCTGCGATCGGACGCAACCGCGCCGGATTCGCCGTTACCCAAGCCCCATTCGCGATTCACAAACTCGATCTCGAAGCGGGCGCGGTCACGATTCTGGCCGAGGACCCAAAATTCGATCTCCTTACGCCGGAACTGTCCGCCGACGGATCTCTCTATTACATCCGCCGCCCCTATCGCGATCCCAACCAGGCACCCAGTCCGTGGCGAGCGGCACTCGATCTAGTTCTGCTGCCGTTCCGTCTGCTTTTTGCAATCTTTCAGTTCCTCAATTTCTTCACGGTCCGCTATACCGGCAACACGCTGACCACCACCGGCAACGCCCGTCAGAAACACGCCGACCTGCGCAAGATGATGGTCTGGGGCAATATGCTCGACGCCGACAAAGCCGCGGACCGCGCCGATGACGGCACTCCCGCCCTGGTACCCAAAACTTGGGAGCTGATCCGTCGCCGCAAAGACTCGCAGGAAGAAGTCATCGCCAAGCGCGTTCTCTGCTACGACCTCTATCAAGACGGCTCCGTCCTGTATTCCAACGGCAGTGGAATCTATCGCATCGACCAAAAGGGATCAACGGAACGATTGGTGAAAGATGCCCTTATCGAACAGGTTGTGGCTGTTGAAGAATAAGAGTCGTGTACCACGTCGATGCCTTAAAAGTGGTCCCCGTCCACTCGCGACGCAAGCTCCGCGCGCTGCCTCTGACCTAAAATCGCCAATCCGCGCGCCTGAATCAGGCGATCCCATGGCCCCGCCTGCCAGTTGTCCCTTAGCTTCTCCGGATGCTTCCATGGTGGTAACGTAATCATCAAATTCCGGGCCGTTGCATGCACGTAAGGCTCATACATTGATCGCAGCTTCGCCAACTTCTCGTGCGCATATTCATCACTCCGAAGCTTCAAACCCGATTCCTCAAGCGTTGAGCGCAACCCTTCATATTCTGCATCGGTCATCCGCTCCGGCGTTGCAGAATCGTAACGTGCGTTCACGACCTGCGCCAAATCCACTGCGGCATGCCGCGCCATCGCAAATGTTAACTTCGCCTGTCCGGGCTGCACTCCCTCAATCCCCGCTAACACCAGCGACGAAACGTCCAACATCGTGGTCAAAGCGCCTAGCCAGGATTGATTACTGTGCTGAGACCGGAAAAATGTCAGCACTGGATAGGAGATTTGCGCCTCCAGTAACTCCGCCGCCCATCGCTCCCAATCGCGCAGCACCTCATCGAGTACTAACTGGCTCACACCCGCGTCTTCCGTCCGTCCCGCCAGCCGCAGTAGCAACTCCGCTGCCGACGGAGGCGAACCCGCCCGGGCATCCAGCATCGAGATCTGAACCTCTCGGCGTGAAAACGCCGAGTACACCACGGGGATATATCCGATCACTACGCCGAGAAACGCAAATCCCATGCCGGCTTCAAATACTGAAAGGGCGCGCGCTGCCGGTGATATCGGAACGATGTCGCCATATCCCAACGTGAAAAAAGTCTCGCCGCTGTGGTAAAGAATCTTGCCAAACGTCAGCTTCTCACCGCTCAATTGCTCATGTCCGCCAATGCCATACTGAATCAGCCCAAACCCAAAGATGAGGCCGGCTGCCCAGAATCCAAGCAACAAAATCAAGGAGAGCGGCCCGAAGTATCCCAGGAAATTCTGCTGTCGCGAAGGCTTCTTGATCCGCCGCGCAATCCCTCGCCACGGAATCCATGTCCGCCGATAGAAATAGGCGGTCAACTTGAAATTCCGCAGCACCCGTCGCGGCAGTACTACAGTCTCAAATGCATCGAGCAACACCACCCATATGATAGCGATACCGAATGCAATACCGACAATGTGCACGTGCGACATAATCGAGAAATGTGTGCTTCTAGATGCGTCGGGAAGCTTAGCAGATTCGCTGGTATGGAGGTAATTCCCTGCGCTGCACGAGAGCGAGGATTTTAGCTTTGGGTTAAAGTATCCGGTCCCCTACTGCGGATTGCTTGGCGGCGCCTGCGCCGGAGCGCTCTGGGTCGTGGATCCTGCCGGAGGCTTGTTCGCATCCGTCGCCGGTTTTTTCGTGGTCTTCTTCTTCGCGGGCTTCTTCGGGGGCTCAGTATCATCCACCACGACTTTCTTCGGAGGTGCCGCCTCCGCTGCTGCCTGTGCCGTCTTCAAAGCGGAACTTAGACGTGTGATCTCCGCCTGTTTCGAGGACGCCAGATTTTCGATTCGCTCCGCAAGCTGCCTGCGTGATCCCTCGAACGCGTTCAGATCATTCGACAGCGCCTGCAGGTCATCCTTCGATCCAAACGCACCCGCGCCCTCCACCACGCCGCCCAGTACGTCATACAGCGCATCAAGATTGCGGTAGAGCTTAAACGTGGTCGGTAAATCCTCTGGTGCGTTGCGCAACTGACCGATGATCTCCGGAAGTGCTCCCTGCAAATTTCGCTGGATCGAGTCCACATTGCCCAACGCCTGCCGCTTATACGATCCGTCCGTCTTCCACTTCTCGATCCGCAGCTTTACAAGATCGGCCTGTGTATTCTTGGAAGTTGCATCCAGCTGTGAAAGCAAGCCGTTCAGCTGAGTCACTGATGCGTAAGAGACAGGCTGCCCTTGACCACTATTGGTCGTAGCCGCGAACGGCGCAGGTCCCGCTTGCCCCAGTGCCGCCGCGATGAAACCGACATACAGACCGGGAGAGATAAGAAGGTTCCGTTTCATTGGTTGGACGTTCGTGTTCGCGCCCATCAGAATACTACAAGCGATGCCCTACGGAGGATCAGGTCTATTCCCGACCTGACGAACGAACGGCTGGATGGGGCCGTGGCGTCGACAGGTCCCGGCTCAATGAAGACATTCGACTCACCCCACAATCAGGGCGATAATTAAGGGTGATGTTATCCGTCCGCAGCGTCGCGTCCCTTGCCCTCACTGTTTTGCTTGCGATCCCTGCGCTGGCCCAGGAGACCTCCCGCCGTCTAATCCTCAAAGATGGTTCTTACCAACTCGTCACAAAATATGAGGTCAAAGGAGAGCGCGTCCGCTATTACAGCACCGAGCGAGAAGAATGGGAAGAACTCCCCAACTCGTTGGTCGATTGGCCAGCTACCGAAAAGTTCGAAAAAGATCGTGCCGCGGCGGCCTCCACTCCTGAAGCCGTTCAAATCGACAAAGAAATTGAGCACGAGCGCGAACTCGAACAGACCGAACTACCGCAGGTTGCTCCCGGACTCCGTCTCCCAATGGACTCCGGCATATTTCTTCTGGACAATTATCAGGGACAACCGCAGATTGTTGAGATCAATCAGACTGCTGGGGACGTCAGCCGTAATACAAAATCGAACATCTTCCGCGGTGCCATCAACCCTGTTTCATCGCTCAAGCAGACCATCGAACTCGAGGGCGCGCATGCGCCGGTCCAGTGTCACGTCGCAGTTCCCACGTTCTATATCAAGGTCGACGAGTCTCCTGACCAAGTTCCAGCTAAGCCGGCACCCGCCGAATCCTCGCGTCCCGCTCAGCCGCAGCAACGCCAACAAGCCATCGTTCCCTTCGACCGCTTTCGCATCCTGCGCGTTGAAGTCAAAGGGAACAAGCGCATCGTTGGAGACATCAAGCGCCAAGTGACAGGCAAGATCACGCGCGAGCAGCACCAGATCAAAAGCACGATTACGGACATTCGCGGCGGCTGGCTGAAACTCTCTCCCAGCGAGAATCTTGAACCGGGCGAATACGCGCTCGTTGAGGTAACCGAGAAGGAGGCAATGAATCTCTATATATGGGATTTTGGTGTCAATCCCAAGGCCGCGGCCAATGCCAATCCTTGGAAGCCCGACGTAAAAGCGGGGGCTGCTCCCTCCGGCTCGAAGCCGGATAACAAATAGTTCGGAGTCGGACTTCGGATCGCAGACTCTGGATCTAGGCGCGGAAAGTGATTCGAGGATGAGGAAAAACGGGCTGAGCGTGCCGAAAAACCCGCATTTTGAAAGCGCGGGATGCTAGTGCCCTAAAGGAACGTCTACTCCTTCAACATCCCCCGCTGTGCAATGCCGATGTTATCGCGTGTCGAGTTCTTCACCATATACATCATTCCGTCGGCCTGCCGGATTACGTCATGCGCGGAGCGCGCATCGTGCGGATACGTCGCTACTCCGATCGATGCCCGAACATTCAGATTCAACCCTTCTTCGCGGCAGAAACAGCTCGCTCGCAATCCGTCGCGCAAGCGTTTCGCCACCACGAGTGCCTGATCTTTCCCCGTCTGTGGCAGCAGCACCACGAACTCGTCCCCGCCATAACGGAACGCAAAATCGATCAATCGCAGTTGCGCCTTAATCAGATAACCGATCTCCGCCAGCAGCTTGCTTCCGATCAAATGCCCATGCGTATCGTTCACCGACTTGAAATGATCTAAATCGATAAACAAAATGCTGAACTCGTACCCAAATCGCGACGAGCGGTAAACTTCGGTCTCGAGGGTCTTGTAAAGATGCCGCGCGTTGTAAAGGCCGGTGCAGTCATCCGTAATTGTCAGTTCCTGTATTTTTTCGACCCACTTCGCATTCTCGATCGCGATCGCCGCGTAGTCGCACAACGATTGCAGGAAGAAGAGCTCCGGCTCCTTGAAGCGCTCCATGTCGACGTTGACCAACTGGATCACGCCCAGCACTCGCAGCTTTGAGCGCAGCGGCACGCAGATCACCGACCGCGTCTCCCACTGAGTCGCATCATCCACACGGCTGGCAAAGTTCGGATCGCTATGTACATCCGGTACCACTCGCGCTTCCCCGTGCTTCGCGACCCATCCCGCGATGCCTTCGCCCACTTTCAGACGGACATTCTTCAGCGCCTCGGCCTTATCCCCCACTGCGATGGCAAAGTACAACTCGTCGTGACCTTCATCCACCATCAACAAAGACCACGTATCCGGACGGAAATATTCCGCCATCTTTTCCATGATCGTTTGCAGAATGGAATCGAGGTCGAGCGATGACGTGAGCGCCTTGGCCACGTCGTGGAAAATCGTCAGCTCCTGGCTCTGCCGAGTCAATTGAGTGCCGGCCTCAGGCATGGATATCCCGTCATTCCTCACAGATAAGGGTGGCGTTGAAAAATTATACGGGTCACTTTCGTCCGTGGGCAACGAACGTTGGTAACCCGTACCCCTAACGCCAATTACCTCAATGAGTTCCCACGCGGTCAGCCTTCCATGCGGCCAAGGTTTTATAATCGCCCCGCAATGAAAATTCTGATAATCGTGCTGCTGCTCGCCCCAGCTCTGGCCCAAACACCAGATCCACATTCAGTGCCCGCTGTTGATGCCGGCATTGGTCCTTGCAGCGCGGACTTCACGATCACCGGCAGCGATGACAAACCCGTATATGCCGCAAAGGTCAAAGTCCACATCGCCTACGGATTCGGCGGGCTCCATAAGCTCGACCTGGAAGTCGGCACAAATGTAGACGGCAAGGCGCGTTTCACTGGACTGCCGGACCGCCTCAAACACGGACTTTTATTCGAAGCTTCAGAGGCTGACCGCACTGGCGAGGCTTTCGACGATCCCTCGAAAACCTGCCAGGCCCAATTTCCCATCATTCTGCGGAAACCGAGCACGCCTCCTCAATAGCTTAGCCTCCCTAAGGCGGGGACGAAGCCCGGAATTGACAGGAACGAAGGATCCTCGCGGCAAGGAGAACCAACGCCACGCTTGGCTGTGGAACGAATACTCCTGCGCGCTGCTCCCGGTTTCTCCTTGCCCGACAGATGAATGCCGGCACGGTTACCCAGCCCCTGACCTCTCGTCCCGTAGCGTACTCATTCCCGTTGTCCTATCATGGTCTCGACATCACTCCTGCAGGTTCCATTACCGTGGGCGAGTTTGGGAAAAAATTCCGCAAGGCGCGCGAGTCTAAAGAGCTCTCGCTCGAAGCTGTTTCCAACGTCACAAAAATCAGTGCGCGCATGCTGCAAGCCATCGAGGATGAAGATTTCGACCGGCTGCCCGGGGGCGTCTTTAATAAGGGATTCATTCGCGCCTACGCCAAACACCTCGGTCTAGACTCCGAAATTGCCATCACCGAGTACTTGGACTGTCTCCGCAATTCGCAGGATCAGTCCCACCAAGGATGGGATCCCAATGCTCGCACGGACCCTCGCGCCAAGGGCGTATCGACCACGAAGCCTGCAGCCAGAACGCAAGCCTCAGTCGAGGTGGAAGAGGAGTTGCCCAACCTTCAGTTGCCTCGCGCCGAAGATGTCCGTCCTGCACGAAAGGAATATCTAGGCCGACCGTCGTCCGGAATTCCATGGACGTTCATATACGTGGTCGCAATAGTACTCATCGCAGCTGCGATCCTTTGGATACGACACTCGCGCGCCGCCCTTGACCCAGCTGGCAAGCCGTCACCGCCGGCGGCCGTTTCGGCAGCGTCCGTTGTGCCACCCCAGCCGGGTGCACCGGCAGCACACTCGGCGGCTTTCACCCATGCAATCACATCCGGCGTTTCCAATCTCGCCGCGAACCAAGCTAAAAACACGACTCAGGTACAGGGTCAGGATCAAAGCAAGATGGAGGAGAATGTCCCGACGCCCCCGAACGGCACTGGGACGGCGAAGGATGCAGAATCGTCGGCAGAAAATTTGACGCTCATCATTCGCGCTTCTGAGAACTCATGGATTTCCGTCAGTTCCGACGGGCAACTCGTAACGCAGGAAATCCTGATCGCGCCAGCCCATCCGAAGTTTCGCGCCACTCGCGAACTGGTGGTTCGCGTCGGCAACGCCGCCGGTGTGAGGTTCGTTTGGAATGGCGAGGAGTTGCCGTCCCAAGGCTCCGAATCCGAAGCCAAAACATTCGTCTTCGACGCACAAGGGATGCGCGCTCCGGCCGCCGATCAAGCAGCTCACTAATTCGCAGAACCTCGGCTGGATTCCCCATCCCGCCGCGCTGCAACCGCCTTCTGAGCTAATTCACGTCAATGCAAAAGAAGATCAGAGACATCAATGACTGCGGCCTGCTCCTCGGCCTCGATCGACTGTAAGGACGTTTTTGTGAATTCGGCGGGATTGGTTGTTGTATGGCTTGACACGTTTGTCCGCCCGCAGGCGTCAGGGTCCAATAATCAAAAACCCACTACTCACTCCCGGTGCACAGAACGTTGTGCAGGGGCTGGAACTTCTTTATCTAACTCGCGCAAAATCCCAGCTAACGCCGCCAGCAAAGCATCGCTTCCTTTATCCAGCCCGAGGTCGGCTTTATCGAGGAACCCAAACGCTCCATCTTTTCTTAGGCGTGCGGCATTTTTCTGCGAAAGTGCCGTAAATGCTACTACTGCAATCCCCGACGTTACCGGATCTGCTTTCAGAGCCTTGAGGACATCTGGGCCGGTCATCTTTGGTAGGAGCATATCCAGCAGGATGAGATCCGGCTGCTCTATATGAGCAAATTCGATCGCCTGCATTCCGTCCGCCGCCGCGGTCACTACGTAGCCTGCCCGCGCCAGCGCCCGTTCTGTCGCCATCCGCAGGAACTTACTGTCTTCTACCAGCAGGATCTTTGTCATGCCCGCACATCTTTCAAATTTGAAATCGGGACGTAAAGCGAGCCTGTCCGCGCTTGCGGCAGCCTCAGGGTATTTATCGGCAGAACTATTCAGGAAATCAGAAACGTGAGGCAGGAGATAAAATCCGTCTCAGAAACAGTGGGCGACAAAGGAATGGAAAGGGAAATGCGTCGCAGCGGTATGAAAGCTACAAGTGCCGCTGGGACTGTTTCGAATCAATGGCCAGGGTGGCTATTCTTTGCGTTGCCGCTTTCGCGCCGCTTCGATGAGTATTTTTACCCCAGCCCTACATGCTGCCTTCAATTGCTCTTCATGACCCTCGGGTATTGCCCTTCCGATTAACATCGTTGCCGTCCCATGCAACAGCGCCCACATCTCCAACGCCAGCGTAGTGTGATCTTCCGGAGTTCCGCCCAATTCCTTTGCCGCCATCTTCTCGGCAAAGTCGAAGTTGGGCCGGGACTCGCGAATGGGCCGTGGCCCCTCACGGCCCCTGGGCACATTCAGCAATCGCGCCTCTTCGAAGAACAGGCAATAGTCGTGAGGGTTTTTGAGCGCGTATTCCAGATACGCGCCGCACATGCCTTCGAGGGTTTCTCCCTGCTCAAAATGCTTACGAACGCGTTCCGCAACTCTCAGCAGAATGCCCCGAACAAGATCGTCACGGTCCTTAAACCGGCGGTACACCGCCGGAGTGTTTGTACCCGCCGTTCGCGCGACGGCTCGCATGGTGAGCGCCTTTGCTCCGCCACGCTTCCATAAAGAATCGGCTGCGCGCAAAACGCGATCTTCGAGGCCCGGATCTGGGTGCCTAGGCAATGATCTCTCCTGACCTGCGATTCGTTACCGTTGTAATCGCAACGACATTATCACGACATCCCGATATCTACAGCATGAACATGATTACAGTCTCGCATCCAGGTAAGTTCGCGCCCGTCCATTCCAATTCTGAATAGTCAAGACCGATTGCTGAGGTCGTCAAGTGGCCTCTGGGCAGGCCTCGTCCGTAGTTAGATCTCAAATAAAGGGAAATTCGCTCAGATTAAGCAGCCCGCGGCGACGTGCTCTCGTCTAAAATCATGGAAGGCCAGTCTAGCGAGTCAGCGAAGGAACCTTATGTCCGACGATTTGATTACCATTTCTCCGGGTCCGAAGTTTAAAACAGCAATGCTGCTGGCCATCGTAGCCGATGCACTACAGTTGGTGATTTTTCCTGCATTCGTAGAAGGTGCACTTTCTCCCGCTGACGACCTGCTCGATCTCGGTGTCGCCGCCATGATGGTCCGGCTACTCGGATGGCACTGGGAATTCTTGCCGTCGTTTTTCGCCAAGCTCGTACCAGGTATGGACCTTGTGCCCTTCTGGACGCTCGCGGTCGCTAACGTCTGGCGCAAGACTAAAGCCAGCGCCAGCGTCGTTGCCGGGGACGTACATGAACCGGACAAAAGACTTCTTCCTCAATAAAACCGATCGGCAGGTAGTAATAAACATGATTACGACCCACCGATCACTAGAACAGCCGACTGCTCTTACGCCGCATTCAGCCGTTGGGCTTCCGGCATCCCAGCGTCCCAATCCGTCATCGAGATAACGGCGGCCTCATTCCCTGCTTGTCCATAGAAATATTTCGCTTCCGGTTTCCCTGCGAATCCGTGCAGTACAGGAGCCAGCGCTGCGGTCGTCGCCTGTACTGCGTCCATCGTGCCGTGCATTTTGAAGCTGATCGGCTTTCGGCCGTCGCCGTCGTAGTCAGTCAGCATCGATACCCCAGCGACCATCCCTCCGTTGACGAAGGCGGCGGTTGCTGCGCGTCCCTTGCCGCGCATCGCGAACCATACGCCAAGTCCGAGGAAGTAGGTGGTCACCGCAAGGTCCAACCAAGCGTGCGCGCGCGGTGAGATCAATTTCGGAACTCTTCGGAACGCATTCGGAATCGTCGTCTCATTCACTTCGATGTTGCGCATCTGCTTCCCAATCTGTCGCGCTCCCGATTGGACGCGTTCATTCATGTTGCTGATACGGTTCGCGGCTTCCTCCGCATAACTGCTCGCTTTCTCAAATGTCGTTTCGTTTTCCAGCTTGCGAGTATTTGGATCATAAGGCGTCATAGTTAATTCTCCATTTTTCCATTTTCAGAAGCGCAAGCGAGCCGGGGAATACGGCGAATGGTGTAAAGAGTCGATGCGGAGGGAACCGATCGTTTTGCCTCCCTACAGTTCAGGCGCTCTGTTGAGTAGGGTGACCTTCGTCTCGGGGTATCCCGGGCGCACTTCGTTCCGGCTCGGCGGATCAGTAACGAATGACTTATCTACCCGTGTCCCGGAACTCCTGATCCATCCACTTCTTGAAGGCGTCGAGATTCTGCGGACGCCCGAGGAACGCCTTCACCAGGTCCGTCCCCGGCTCCGACCCGCCCGGCTCTACTACCGTCCTCCGATATCGCATGGCGGCCTCTCAGCCGAGCAGATTCGACCTGTCAAACTGGCTGAAAAAATCCAGGGCGATGACCTTGTCCAGCACATAGGTGTAATAGTTCGACGTGTATCCCATTAGATGACCGAAGCTGGCATACATACGATTTCCTTCGACGAACGGGTACGGATAAAACCGTGTGTGATCCTCGCGCAGAAGTGCGTCCAGATCTATCGTCTCCGGCGCTCGGTCGTGCACGTCAAGAGAGTACGTCGAATAGAAAAGTTGTCCCTGCGTCCATCCTGCACGTCCAAATGCGCTTGCCCGATTCATGCGGTCAATCAAATCAAGAGGAAGCACTTCACCCGTCTGATAATGTTTCGCGAACGAACGCAAAATCGTAGGATCACGAAAGAACTCCTCCAGCATCTGCGAAGGCGCTTCCACAAAATCCTGCTCTGTCGAGAATCCCGTGATGCCAGCCCACTGCTGTTGGCCGCCCAGGATGTTGTGCATTAAATGCCCGAACTCGTGGAAGAACGTCACAACATCGTCATACTGCATGAGCCCGGGATCGCCTGGTTTGCCTCCCGCAAAATTGCAGATCAGCACACCCTCGGGCAGTTGCTTGCCCTCGATGCCGGGCACGACAGGCGACGAACTGAACCACTTGTCCTTCCCGTCCCGCGGATGCATGTCCAGATAAATGAGGCCAATCAGCTTCTCGCCGTCGAAGACATTCCAAGCCGAAACCGAAGGGTCCCAAACGGGTGCATCGGTCGCCGCTTTGAATGACACGTGAAACAGCTTGGCGGCCGTGTCGAGAATACCGTGCTGCACGCGATCATAGGTAAAGTACGGCCGCACTGACTGCGAATCGAAACTGAAATTCCCCCTCGCGTACTGATCCTCCCAGTAAAATCGCCCGTACGCCGGGATCGCCTCCATCTCCGGCCTTTTCTGCTTTGCGAAGCCCAATAGCATGTCGTATTCGCGCCGCGACGCCGCCCGGGACGCCACATCCACCTCATTCAAAAACGCCTTCATGTTCGCCGCCGTGCCGATCATCTGGTCAGCCGTCGCCAGATCCGCAAATGTCGGATACCCCAGCGTCTTCGCTAGCTCGTAACGGGTCCTAGTACGTCCAGCAGGATCTTTTTGTTCGCCGGATACGAACGCGTCTGGTACGCCAGATACATGCGCATGCGCACATCGTCGCTGGTCGCGTAGGTGATGATCGGGGTGAAGTCCGTCTCATCGGTGCTCAACGTGATTGAACCGTCCGCTGCAGCAGGATGCGCCGCAATGTAATCGTCCGGCAACCCCGCCAGTTCGCCCTTATCCTTCACGGTGATGTGGTTGGATTCTCCTGAACATTGCGCCCGAACCTCAACGCCTGCTCGGTAATGTGGTCTTGCATTTTCTTGATCGCGGCGCGTGTCGCGTCATCTATCCACGCCCGCCAAGCGATACTCCAGCAGCGTACGCTCCATGTAATGGCGCGTGGCCGCATCCGCACCCGACACGTCAACCACCTTCAACGCGCGATACACCTCCTCGTTGAGGCTCAGCACTGTCCCGGCTTCCTGCACCTTCTGCGCCAGCACCTGCCCTGCGTCGCGCACCTCTTTCTGTGTTGCCACGGCAAACATCAGATAGGCTTCCGAACCTGCTACACCCAACTCATTCTGCGCGTTGTCATATGGACGTAAGGTATTGTCCAGCGTCCGCGCTCCTTTCACCGCAAGCAATTCGTCCACATCTTTACGCTCGCGCATCAGATGGTCGCCCACCCACTTCTCGGCGCCGGCGCGATCTAGTTTGCCAACCCATATATGAAGAGGATCGTTCTGAGCGTAGACGGCCTGTGATGCCGCGAACAAAAAACTGGCGACAAGAACAACCACGAGGTGTCGTGCTCGATCGTTCCAGGGACGAAGGTGGGAAGAAACGTGCGAACGAGCTGACGGTGACATGAATAGCTCCTAATGAACAACAGAAGAACAACATTCTGCGCAGGGAAGGGTGCCGCGGGGACTCGTCGTATCCGCCGAACGCAAGCAGTCTAGCACAGCAGACTCACGGGACTCGGGCGGAATCGATGAGAAGCTGCTAGCTGGTGGCGCGGACCGTCAGCAGCATTTCGTCAAGAGGTAGTGAACGAGACCGCCAATGCCGATTCTGATTCTCTAGGCAGTATCGAGGCAAGATCGACTGTCGAGTGTCTGAGAGACTAGACATCCAATTCAGGAGAGTAACCTCACGAAGCCCGTTTTTGGCCTGTAAGCATTTGGCTGCCGTATCCTTAGAGAGTTCGAATTCCGCATTTTCTAAACGTTGGTTTCGAGCGGCAACCTCTTATGTCTAAGAGCATCCAAGAGTGCGGCAGAACTGCAGCACCCTCCCTCCAGCCTCACTGAGCGGAGAGGGGTTGGAGGGAAGGGTCGCCGCGGTGTCTGCCCCGTTTCTCTTCCACGCTCCGGGTAACGCGGCGGAGCGGTCTTGCATCACAACGATTGTCCGATTCGGTAAACTAGAGAGATGAAGCTCTCCCGCCCTCTGCTCTACATCACGTTGCTCCTCTGCGGAATAGGTCCGTTCGTTTTTGCCCAAGAAAGCCCGCTCGATACCGCTCCACCGAAAGACACCACACCCGACGAGATCATTAAGCGCTTCGCGGCGAAAGAAACGGAATTCGCGAAAGCTCGTGACCAGTACACGTACCGTCAAGATGTAAAGGTGCAAACGGTCGACGGCGATACTGTGGACGGCGAGTACCGGGAAGTATTCGACGTCATGTTTAATGACAAGGGGCAAAGAATCGAGAATGTCGTCTTCGCGCCGCAGTCAAACCTGTCGAGAATCTTCATGTCGCAGGAGGACCTCTCCGACATACGTCACCGGCTTCCGTTTGTGCTCACTGAGGAGCAGCTACCTGAATACAACATCCTTTACGTCGGTCAACAGCAGGAAGATGAGCTGCATTGCTATGTATTCGACATTGCGCCGAAGAAGATTGAAGAGAAAAAACGGTATTTTCAGGGCCGCGTCTGGGTCGACGATCACGACTTTCAGATTGTGAAAACCTACGGCAAAACCGTGCCCGATTTGTGCAACGGACATCCGTGCTCTGCCAAGAAACACGGCGATCAGGAAAATCTATTCCCCAAATTCACCACTTGGCGTCAGCAGATCGATGGACAGTACTGGTTCCCCGTATATACGAAAGCCGATGATGAACTGCATTTCAAGATGGAGGATGTACACATCCGGGAAATCGTGAAGTACGAGGATTACAAGCGATTCGGTTCAAACGTGAAGATCTTGTACGAGGGGAAAGAAGTCCAAAGGGGCCCCGACCAGAAGACGCCGGACCAACAGAAGCCGGACGCGAGCAAGTCGCCCCAACCTGCCCCGCCTCAGAAGTAGGAGTTACGAGCAATATCTGACGATGCCGGAGCCGTAAGATACATAGGCGCCAATTCGGTTGGGAGAAAACTTCAGCGAGATACGCAGGGCTGCTCAGATCGGCTGTTAATAGAACAGGTACTTCCGCCACTTGTCATCGGACCGGCCCATTAGTCGCATGATATGGCGACTGGTGTGGAGATTAAAGGCGCGCGGCTCGCGCATCAGTTTCATGCCCGCCTCGGCAGGAGACTGATTTCCCTTGCGACGGTTGCAGGGATGGCAGCAGGCGACAAGGTTCTCCCAGGTAGAAGAACCTCCCCGAGAGCGCGGGATCACGTGGTCGAGGGTGAGTTCGCCCGACGGCAGCACCGTCGCGCAATACTGGCAGGTGTTGCGGTCACGCAGCAGAATGTTCTTACGCGACAGGGCGCGGCTCTGGTGCGGGATCCGGCGATATTCCAGCAATCGAATCACCGAGGGAAGACGCATCGCCACGCGGGCCGAATGCAGGAAATGGCCGTTTTCTTCTTCGGTCATGGCAACGCCCTTCAGCACAAGGACGAGCGCGCGCCGCGCCGCACAAACATTGATTGGCTCATAGGAGGCATTCAGGACGAGGACCGGCGCAAGTAACGCATGGCCGTCCCCGGAGCGATGCGGCCCCGCCGGAACAAGCATACCGGCTCCGTGCCGCGATCCTGGTTCGTGTTCCATCCGTAAGGACATAAGTCTCAAATTCAAAGTATTCAGGACTTCAAGGCCCCAAAGTGTTGGGGTTCCAAAGCTTCAGTCGTTTGCAGATCGTCTTTGAAACCTTGATTCTCTGGGAGCGCAAACCATTGCCCCTTAGATGCTAATTTTAGAGTTCTCGCCACCGTAGCTACCCATACCTTGGCCACCCCGGCACGGCGCAACACCCGAGCGCATTCCGAAGCCGTCGTTCCGGTCGTATAGACATCATCCACGAGAAGCACTTCGCGGCCAGTGACTTCCGGGGCACGGGCGACCGAAAAGGCTCCACGCAAGTTCTCCCTCCGTTGATGGCTGGTGAGTCCGATCTGCGAATGGGTCTCGCGAGTGCGAAACAGAAGATCGGGCGCGAGTTGCAACCTCTCGCGGGACGCAAAACCTTTGATCGCCGCACGCGCAACCATCTCCGCCTGATTGAACCCCCGCTGTCGACGCTTGCCGCGATAGAGTGGCACGGGGATAACCAGTACCGATTCCTGTCCGAACAATGGTTCGAATTGCGCGATAGCTTCGGCCAGCATTCGTCCAAGGACATCCGATGCTGGCCGCACGCCGTGAAATTTGAGGAGGTGGATCAGTTCACGAAGGCCGCCGTCATAACTGCCATAGGCAACGGCGCGTTCAAAGGGACGGTCTATGCGCCGGCAGACGGGGCAGCGGCGAACGCCATCGTCGTCCCACACAGCATAGGACGAGAGCACTCGTTCGCCGCAGATGGAGCAGATGCTCCCCTGGATGGGTTCCATGGTGGCCAAGCAATCCGGACAGACAGGCAACCGAGAGATGTTCAACAATGGCAGGCCGCAGATGCGGCAATCGGAAGGGAATAAAACTGAGAATAAGCTTTCCGCGACTCGACGAAGCCAGCGGGAATGATGCGTAGGCGAGACACCACTAGAAGCAATACTAGGCCTAGCTACTGCGTTTGTGGCCTGAGTGGCCCGGATTCGGTCCTCACTACTGCTGAAGACGGCCTCCTTCTGGGCTCCGCGGACGCGATTGAACCGCGGCCGCTGCTGAAAGCAGTATAAGCGGGCCGCTCGCTCCTAGGCAACGTTTCGGTTGGCCGTGGGAGTATGTTTTCCCGGAGTGATACGCGGGGTATCCGACAAGCGCTCGCGCACCTGAGTGAAAATCAGGCGGTAATCACGCCGGAAGCATTCTCCACAACGCACGGGCTGCAGGAGCAAGAGCGGTAGGACGTAGCGCTCGATCAAGCTACGACGACGCGAGCGAAAACCTGTCTCGCTGCCGCAATCATGGCAAATGTAAGGCCGGGCGAAGCTGGAATCGGGGAAGGGACTCATTTGCTGCACCTCGAGAAATGACGGAAATTCGAAGGGGCGACCGGTAACGATTGAATCTATTCTACACTCTTCGGACGCGGTGAGACCCACTCGTGGGTACATAGCGGAAGTTGGCATATGGCGTATACTGGCCTCGGCTTACAGGACGCCACCCGTCCGCGGAGAGGACAGAGTCCACCTGGGTATCTTCAAAATTCAAGGTTCTAACGAATCTCCTTTTCGCCCGCTGCTGCGGACCCCGGGCATGACCTAGAAGGAGGTCCGTTATGCCAAAGCAGTTCCCCGATCGTCACTTCCCTGTCCGTCCTGACCTCGAACAACTCCGTCATCAAGCCAAAGACTTACTGCGTGACCTTCGGGAGGGCGATCCGGAGGCGGTTGCCCAGTTGTGCAAGCATCATCCCAAGGCGGCTGACGCGGCAGTGGCGAAGCTAGCCGATGCACAACTAATCCTCGCTCGAGTCTATGGACTACCCAGCTGGGCGCGGCTGGTCACGGCGTGCCGCATGACTGACGCAATCTGGCGGGGAGATGTGGAGGCAGTGAGGCAGTTGGTGCTGAAGGATCCCAGGCTGCTCCACGAAGCGGCGCGAGGATTGCCCGATAGCAATTGGGGTCCACCGATGTCGTATGCCGCGAATGTCGGTCAGGATGCCATCATCCAGATGTTGCGCGACCTGGGAGCTACCGACGTGCAACACGCCTTCGACCGAGCCTGCCTGCAAGGAAAGATCGAGACTGCGCGGAGGCTGTATGCAATGGGGGCCCGACCCGTACCAGGATGCGTGATGGGCCCGTGTGAGACGCTCAATGACGCCGGGCTCTCGTTGCTGCTCGAACTCGGGGCAGACCTTGCGGACGAGAAAGGTGACCGACTTGCACCGATCGCGTTACTACTGCAAACCTACTCGCGGAATCCGCAGGGCAAACATCAGTGTCTGGAGCTGGCTGCTAAGAGCGGAATCGAACTGCCGGACACGCCGGTGATGGCGGTGCATCGCGGGCGCATCGATTTGCTGGAGGCGCACTCGCGGCGCGACTCCGGGATAACTAGCCGAACTTTCTCGATAGAGAAGATTTATCCGCCGGAGTTGGGCTGCGGTCCGGATTTTTCTTTTGGACTGCACGGCACACCTTTGGCGGGCACCACGCTATTGCACATCTGCGTTGAATTCGATGAGATCGAGATCGCACGCTGGCTGATCGAACACGGAGCGGACGTGAACGCTCGGGCCGAGGTGGACGCCGACGGCTTCGGCGGGCACACAGCGCTGTTCGGGTGTGTTGTGAACGACTCATATCTATGCGGACGGCAGCGCGATGCCGCGTTCACGCGATTGCTGCTCGATCATGGAGCCGACCCGAACGGTCGTGCGTCGATCCGCAAACAACTGCATTTCGTCCCTGATGAGTCGATGCACGAGTACCGCGATGTGACGCCCCTGGCCTGGGGAGAGCAGTTTCACGGCCAGCGGTATCACGACTGGGCCAGCAGGCCGGCGATGCAGTTGATCGCAGAGCGCGGCGGCCATAGATGAGACTCGCGCCAGAATCAAACCATCCGCCTGCCGGTCGCTTTCATCCAAATCGTCTATGTCATATAAGGAAAAATCCGATGAAGATGCCAGGTTCGCCACCATCACTCCAAAGATCCTTTATTTCGGAACACCCGTTGCTCTGGTCAGTTCCCTCAACGAGGATGAGTCGCCGAACCTGGCGCCGATCTCGTCGTTCTGGGCGCTGGGCTGGACGATGACGCTGGGGCTCCTCGCGCAGACCAAGACCCTCGAGAACCTCAGGAGGCGGCCGGATTGTGTAGTGAATCTTCCATCACCGGAAATGTGGCGGCAGGTGGAAGCCATCGCACCGTTGACCGGTCAGAATCCGGTCCCAGAGGACAAGGCAGACAAATTCCGATTCGAGAAAGACAAATTCGGAGCGGGGGCATTCACGCCATGGCCCAGCGAGGTTGTATCGGCGCCGCGGGTGAAAGAATGTCCCGTGCAGATGGAAGCCATCCTACGCAAGATTCACGCCTTGGAGGGTGATTCCCGCCTGCGGCAACTGGGTGGCGGCGCAGCGGTCGAGGTAGAAATCATTCGCGTGCACGTACGTCAGGACTTCGTGCTCAAAGAGAATTACATCGATCCTGAGAAATGGCAGCCCTTGATCTACAACTTTCGCCACTACTTTGGCCTGGGAGAAGAGTTGGGGACCACCTTTCGGGCTGAGGTGTAGCCGCAAAGCAAAACGCGCTTGTCACCCGCCCTTGCCGCGTGCTAAGGTGCGCCGTTCACTGTTTAGAATGTGCGTGTTCAAGGCAACGCAGAAGAACTTGCTCCCATCCCACGCCCTAAAAGGATTCCGCCCATGAGCAGCCCAGTCACTGAGCTTCCTCCCAAGAAGAAACACACGCCCTACGTGCCCGAAACCATGGAGATGAAGGAATTCACCCTGCGTGCCCTGCTGATCGGGCTGGTGATGACCGCCATTCTTGGTTCGGCGAACGCGTATCTCGGATTGAAGGCCGGCATGACGATCGCGGCGACATATCCAGCTGCAGTGATCGGCATGGCGCTGCTACGGCTGATGAAGGGCTCGTTGCTTGAAGAAAACATTGCGCGAACCGTAGGGTCGATTGGCGAATCGGTGGCGGCCGGAGCAATCTTTACGATCCCGGCATTTGTGATGGCCGACTTGTGGCCGGCGCTGCGGCCGGATATCACTAGCCCGGAATATTGGAAGTCAGTAGCGCTGATGATGATCGGCGGCACGCTGGGCATTTTGTTTGTGACGCTGTTGCGGCGGGTAATGGTCGAGGATCCTGACCTGCCGTATCCGGAATCGGTGGCCGCTTCGGAGATTCACAAGGCGGGTCAGCAGGGATCGACGGCGGCAAAGATTCTATTCGCGAACATGGGATTCGGAAGCTTCATGTATTTGCTGGGCGCGATCAATGTGTTCAATCCGAACAACACGTTCCCAGTCGCCATCGGCAATCTGGGCAAGAAGTTGCTGCTGAGGACGAGCACGAATCCGAGCGTGGCCACGACTGTCACAGGAGGCACGTCGATTTTCACTACCCCCGACGTCAGTCCGGCTTACCTTGGTGTGGGCTACATCATTGGACCGCGGCTGGCTGCCCTCAACTTCGCCGGTGGCGTACTGGCATGGGGACTACTGGTTCCGCTTCTAACCTTTACCATCGGTCCTTATATTCAAGCGCAACAGACGCAGGCGGGTGGGGAGCCGATCTCGTGGACTCTGCTGGCAGGCGCGATCTATTTCTCGATCGTCCGGCCGATCGCGGTTGGCGGCATGCTGGTGGGGGCTTCGTACACGCTCTTCAAGATGCGCAAGCAGCTGGCGCTGGGCATGGGGCGGGCCGTATCCGATCTGAAGAAATCAGCGGCCGCGCATGCCGCGACTAATCGCACGGAGCGCGACCTGCCGGCTAAGGCGATTTTTGCGGGCGTGGGCGTGGTCTTCGTCGCAATGATTCTGCTCTATCACTACTTCATAGCGGGAGCGGGAACGCTGACTGGCGCACAGGTGCTGTCGGGGTCGCTGGTGGCGGCAGGCGTCATGATTGTTGTGGGATTTTTCTTTGCCGCAGTTTCCGGCAATCTGGTCGGAATGATCGGCTCGTCCAACAATCCCGTGTCGGGCCTTACATTGTGCACGCTTGTAATTGCCGCTTTGCTTATGGTGGCCATGGGCGTGAAGGGCACAGGCGGCGTGGCGGCGGTGCTAGGTGTGGCAGCGGTGGTGTGCGTCTCCTCCGCCGTGGCCGGCGAAATGTTGCAGGACTTGAAAGTAGGTCATATCCTTGGCGGCACGCCGGCGAAGATGCAGATTGGGGATTTGTTCGGCATCGTGGTCGCGTCTCTGGTGCTGTTCTTCCCGATCGCAATTCTGGCCAAGGCCTATCACTTCGGCAGTTCTGCGCTTCCCGCGCCTCAGGCGGGATTAATGGCGATGCTCTCGAAAGGAATTGTCGGCGGCGATATGGCCTGGCCGCTGGTAATCGTAGGGATACTCTTGGGCCTCGGAATGATCATGATCGAGGTCAAAAGTGTAATGCTGTTCGCCGTCGGCATGTACCTGCCACTGGGGACAACTTTCGCGATATTCGTGGGAGGCGTGATTCGCTGGATCACTGACAAGTTGCGAGACCGCCGCGGCTTCAACGATGCGCAGAAAGCGCGCGTGGATAACGCAGGTGTTCTGACCGCTTCCGGCATGATTGCGGGCGAAGCTCTTTGCGGTCTGGTCATTGCGGGACTGGTGGGATCGAACCACGATGTCGCCCTCTTCAAGTGGACGCCACCGTTCCTGTTGGCGATGGCCGCGCTGGCGGTGCTGGCGATCGTGATGATCCGCGTACCGCTGGCAAATTGCGGGCGTCCGGAAGATCCTGCGCCGCCAACCGCAATTATGTAGGATTGTTAACACGAGGGACACGAAGAGACACGAAGGAATCTTTATCTGCTTCGTGCAACTTCGTGTCCTTTGTTGCTTATGGCTTTTATGTCGATCTCCGAAAACATTGCCCGGTTGCGGGAACAGATTGCAGCGGCGGCTGCGCGTGCGTCGCGGCGTCCAGAGGAGATCGTACTGATGGCCGTGACGAAGACGCATCCAGCTGAGCGCATTCGCGAGGCGTATGACGCCGGGCTTCGTCTGTTCGGTGAGAATCGGGTGCAGGAGTTTTCCGGGAAAGCCGCTGCGCTCGCCGATCTGACCGAGGCCGAGTGGCACATGATCGGACATCTGCAGACGAACAAGGCCAGCAAGAGTCTGGAACTGTTCAACGCGGTCGATTCCGTCGACTCGGTAAACCTGGCGGAAAAGCTGAACAATGCTGCTCAGTCCTCGGGTAAGAAATTGTCGGTTCTGATCGAGATCAACATTGGTGGAGAAGACGCCAAGAGCGGAGTGGCTTCGGAATCGCCGGAGCTTGAGGCGTTACTTCAGGCGGTTCCCCGGCTTCACGGGCTTGTATTTCGGGGCCTGATGACTGTGCCTCCCTTTAGTGAAGATCCCGAAGGTTCGCGGCCTTACTTCCACAAGTTGCGCAGGCTGCGCGATGCGATTGCCGCGCGAAGGCTTCCGGCCGTCGGTTTGGATGTACTCTCCATGGGCATGTCGCACGACTTCGGGGTCGCGATTGAGGAGGGATCCACGTGCGTGAGGGTAGGGACAGCAATTTTTGGAGCAAGAACCTTGTCTTAACCACGGAGAGACGAAGGCACGGAGTAAGCTCCGGCACGCACCGGCTGGGTCCTCAGTAACTCCGTGGTTAACTTCTGATGATCCCTATTCATGAATCACCGGCCAGCGTGTCGTTTGCCGTGAAAGTCCATCCGCGCGCCAAGAAGAATGCCATCACCGGCGAACTCGGCGATGCCCTGAAACTCTCACTGACCACGCCTCCTGTCGACGGACGCGCTAACGAGGCTTGCATCGAGTTCTTCGCAAAACTTTTGAAGGTGCCGCGATCTTCCGTTACCATTGCGTCCGGCCAGACCAGCCGCAATAAAGTCATTCGCGTGGCAGGAGTGACGGGCGAGTACGTTCGCGGTCGCCTGCCGGGCTAATCACGGATGGTGATGGTAGTGCCAGCAGTCGCGGGCGGGGCGCCCGCGCCACATAAGTACAGGAGCCAATTTGATCTTCTCGGAACGTTTTCACGAGATACGGACTGGATTTGAACGGCCTTTCTGGGTTGCAAACGTCAGCGAGCTATTTGAGCGGCTGTCGTACTATGCCGTTTTTGCCGTACTTGCTCGCTACCTGCACGAGAGCCTGCACTTCGACGTGGAACGCGCCAGCAGCCTCACCGGAATGTTCGGGGGATGGGTGTGGTTTCTCGCAGTCGTCGGTGGTGCGATTGCCGACCGGCTTGGCTTCCGCAGAGCGCTTTCACTCGCGTACTTGTTCTTGAGCATTGCATATTTCACGTTGGGATCCATCGGCTCTGACTGGCTCGCTCCGATTCGCAACGCGGTCCCCCTCGTCCCATTGGTCGCATTCATACTCATGTTGCCGGCGCTGGGCGTGGCGCTTGTCAAGCCGAGTGTCGTCGGGACGACGGCTCGCGCTTCCAAAGAGAATGTTCGGTCTGTCGGATATTCGATTTATTACACGCTGGTCAACGTCGGCAGCACATTAGGACCATTGCTCGCCGGCTGGGAGCAAGAGCACGGCAGAGTTGAAAATGTATTTCGCATCGCAGCGATCAGCGTGTTCGCCATGCTCTTCGTGGTTTTTCTTCTTTTCAAAGAGCCACGACGCGCCGATGATGCCGCTGCAGCGAGCCTGAGCCAGGTTGGAAAAAATTTCCTTACGGTACTTTCCAATCCGCGGTTCATGCTTTTCCTGATCATCTTCACCGGCTACTGGGTCGTCTTCTGGCAGGAATTCATTGCATTGCCGCTTTACATCTCGTCTTATATCGATCCAAATGCAAACACTGCCCGGATCCTTGCGACGGACCCTATAGTGGTAATTTGCTTCACCATGCTGATCGGATTCCTTACCAAACGGATGCATGCCTTTCATGCCATTGTGCTGGGGACACTGGTATCGAGCGTCGCCTGGATTCTGCTGATCATCCATCCCTCGGTCTGGATGGCGGTCGCCACGCTGGTGGTGGTCGCGGTGGGGGAAATCATCCAACAGCCACGCTATTACGATTACATCTCGCGCCTCGCGCCGGCGGACCAGCAAGGAACGTATATGGGATTCGCTTTCCTCCCGCTGGGCATCGGATCGTTCATTGCTGGCAAGTTTAGTGGATGGTTGATGCGTCATTACGGCGAGGAACTGCACCGGCCGCAAATGGTTTGGTGGTGGGTGATTGGCGTGGGCATCGCCACGACGGTTCTCCTTTGGATTTATGACCGGCTCGTGCGGGCGGAAACTGTGGACGCTTGACTTCACTTCAGCTGAGGAGCATGATTCGCCCTCAGTTAGAGAATCGCAAGGAGGTTCTATGCCACATTACCTGCAGCAAGTTGCATACTCTCAGAAAGGATGGGAGGCGTTGGTTGCGAATCCGCAAAATCGGATCGAAGCGGTCCGACCTGCGATAGAGAAACTGGGAGGCAAGATCGAAGCCGCGTGGTTTTCATTCGGAGACTATGATGTCGTGGTCATCACGGATCTGCCCGACAACGTGAGCGCCGCTGCAATCGCCATGGCGTTCGCAGCAGGTGGAGCTTGCAAGTCCGTGCAGACTACGCCGCTGATTTCTCCCGAAGAAGCCACGCAGGCGCTACGCAAGGCAAAGGAATGCGGATACCACCCGGCCACAGTCACGACGCGGGCTGCGTAAAACTGGGGAAGAAGTCGATATGATTAGAGGCGGCCGCAAGGTCCGCCTCGTTCTACCTTATAGAATTCCAGCGATGTCCCAGCGGAAAGTTAGCCCAGGAGAAGTTGCTTCGCAGATTCGGCAAGCGCTGAACGATGGTGGCTCAGCCGAGCACGCCGCCGGGGTTCAGTGGTTCTTCAAAGATGAAATCAAATCGCACGGATGGTATACGGCGGCCCTACGCCGGGCGGTCCGGGGCTGCCGGAAAGAAATTCTGCGCGAGCATGAATTCAATTTCCTCGTGAAGGTAGCGGATGAGCTGTTTTCTGGCTTTGTATTGGAGGAGAAAGTTGCAGCCGTTTTTCTTTTGGAAGACCTGACTGATAAGTGCGGCGATCGCGAGTTCCGTCTCTTCGAAACCTGGTTGGACCGAATCAGCAGCTGGGCCGATCACGATGGGCTGGTGCATTATTTGATCGCGCCGATGGTGGCAGCCAAACCTGTCCGCACGAGGAATGTATTCACGTGGGCAAAGTCAGCGGATCGCTGGCACCGGCGCGCGGCTTGCGTCGCTCTAATCCGCGGGACGCGGATGAAGAGGTTCTTCCCGCAAATTATCAAGGTGTCCAACACTCTTCTAGTGGACGAGGACGACATGGTGCAGAAAGGGCTTGGCTGGCTGCTGCGGGAGACGGCCAAGTTCAACGAAACGCAGACTGTTCCTTACCTGATAAAGATTCGCACCCGAGTTCCAAGGCTCGTGTTACGCACAGCGTGTGAGACTCTGCCAGTCGCTATCCGAAAAAAAGTTCTGGGCCAAAAGTAACTCAGCCAATTGTCGTTACGTTTCTGGCGGGCTAGCGACGGCATTCGGGTGAGTTAGCAAAAGCAAGTCAGGCATTCGCCCAAACTCCTTGCCGTTGTTTACAATAGGGGTTTGTCTATGAACCTTCCCGCCATCCAGTCTGTGCTACGCGAGCGCAATATCGACGCGTGGCTGTTCTATGATCACCACCATCGAGACCCCATTGCGTATCGCGTGCTGGGCTTGCCGGAAAGCATGATGGTGACGCGGCGCTGGTTCTATCTGATCCCGGCTGAAGGCGAACCGGTCAAACTCGTCCACAAAATCGAGGCCGGACATCTCGATTCCCTGCCCGGGAAAAAGAATCAGTATTCCGGATGGCAGGAACTATTTGAGCACTTGAAAGCGATACTGGCCAAGTATCTCGATCTGGCCATGCAGTATTCGCCCAACAACAGCGTATTCACGATTTCTCTGGTCGATGCAGGTACTGTCGATCTACTGCGCGGACTGGGAAAGAACATCGTGAGTTCGGCCGACTTGGTCGCGCAGTTCGAATCTACCTGGACCGACGAGCAGATCCAGTCACATTTCGCTGCGCGTGACAGCGTTGACTCGATTGTGTCGTCCGCGTTTACGGAAATTGGCCGCCGCGTGCGCAATGGCGGCACAAAAGAACATGAGATCCAGCAGTGGTTCATGGAAGCCTTCGCTCGAGAAAGTCTGCTGACCGACGATCCGCCCATTGTTGCCGTGAATGCTAATGCCGGCAATCCACATTACGAACCGCATGCCAGTCATCCCGTGCCGATCCGTGAAGGCGATCTGGTGTTGCTCGACGTTTGGGGCAAGAAGAACACTTCGAATGCGGTGTACTACGACATTACATGGATGGGATTTGTCGGCGCCGGCCCCTCCGATCGCATCCGCGAAGTGTTCGACATCGTGCGCGATGCTCGTGACCTCGGTGTTCGAACGGTGACTGACGCGATCAACTCCGGTCGCCACATCGCTGGATGGGAGGTCGATCGCGCCACGCGTGGCCACATCCAGAAAGCCGGTTACGGCAATTATTTTATTCACCGCACGGGACATTCCATTGGCACAGACGTCCATTCCAATGGTGCCAACATGGACGATCTCGAAATTCACGATGAGCGGCAGATCCTTCCCAATTCTTGCTTCTCTATCGAGCCTGGCATTTATCTGCCGGAATTCGGCGTGCGCAGCGAAGTGAATGTACTGGTACGAGAGAAGTCGGCGGAAGTGACGGGGAAAATTCAACGCGAGATTGTGACGATATAAATGGCAAATTCGACCACAGAAAAAGTGAAGACGGCGGATGCGACGCCGCTGACTTTGATGAGCGTGCTCGCACCGGCTGTCGGCTGGCTGATCCCTGGCGCGGGACACATGATTCAGAAGCGCTGGATACGCGGCTTGCTGCTTTTCGTTTCGATCGCATCATTGTTTCTGCTGGGACTCGCGATGCAGGGTCGGATCTATAAAGCCAATGGCGGCGATATCCTCGACATTCTTGGATTCGTCGGAGATGTCGGTGCAGGCGCGTTCTACATCGTCACGCTGGCGCAGGATTGGGGACAGGGAGCGATCGCTTTTGCAACGGCGGATTACGGAACGAAGTTCATGATTGTCGCCGGGCTGCTGAACTTCATTGCAATGGCAGACGCGTATCACATTGCGATTGGAAAGAAACAATGACGCGGCTATCAGCTATCAGCTACCAGCCGTCAAAGACCACATCGCGGAGTTTCGCACAGTGACTATTACTCTGAATCATTTCAGCGCTGCGTTGGTATTTTCGCTCTTCGCTTCGATTGTCTTCGGCATCACGCATCGCGAAACTACGCGGGACATGGTGCGCTATGGGCTTTATTGTTTCGCGATGTTCCTGGGTGGCGTCTTCGTGGCCGGATGGGCCATGTGGGTGTTGAGAAGGTAGCTGAATACCGGACCTTGGACCGTTGTGCAATCCTTTCCTGAATTCCTACGTCAACCCGAGCTGCCTTCATGACCAGATCTAGCTGAGGCTTGAGGGCCAAGGCCCGACGCCAGCTTCATCCTTCCCACACGAACGCGTCAAACACCCGCTTTGAATCGAAATTAAGGCGGCGATAGAGCGCCACAGCGCGGGCATTGGCCTCAGTCACGGTCAACGACAGTATCGAGAAGTTCCTCTTGCGCAGATTCGTCTGGCTGGCGGCGATTAACGTTTCACCGATCCCGCGTCCGCGATACTCCGGAAGCACGCAGACCTGGGTGACGTGGCCTACGTCGTGCCTCACTCGCGAACATAAGATGATCCCGATCAGGCTTTTCGACTTGCGGTCCAGCGCCACAAAAGACGAATCCGCATCAAAGACACCACAGCCGGGAAATCGCACTATATTGTTCAGGAACCGGAGCGAGCCACTCAAGGTGTGATATTGATCATTGATCTGGGCATCGACATGGCCGCGATACGCGGCGGTGATGACAGCGGCAGAGGGTTGATAGTCCGATTCAGCCCAGGGCCGAATCTCAACGTCGGGCTGAATTGGGATCTTCCCCGGCTCGTTTTTAGGAAGCGCCAGCACCATGAATAGACGCGGGTGGCGTTGAAATCCGGTCTCCAGGAACGGCCGCGATACAGCGTTGGCTTCGTGGGCCAGCAGCTGCGCCTCAACGCGATGGATCCCGGGCGACTGCTGTAGCGTCTCAATGACATGCGTCAGCAGTTTCAGTTCAACCTTGCGCGCGTCGGGGAGCCGAGTTCCGTTCGTGACATAGAGATCGCCGATGACACCTTTGCTGCCTTCATAGACGAAGAACGAGTAGCCAAAGACACGTCCGCGGTCGACCGCCGCGTAACCGGGGAGGATCTTCGCGTCGACGTAGCGGAGAATCATCTCCGCGGAGCTGGAATAGTCCCAGGAGAGCAGGCGCGACCAGATTTGCGTCTCGTCATCGAGCAAGGGACGCAAATCCAGGGAAGAAAAGTGCCTGAGGTCGAGGATTTCCAAAGGGCTCCTGCAGCGGCATGCGCCGCCGGACCGCGGGGCAATCACCGTAGCGAAATCCGAGTGTAGATGGTTTCGCTTGGGCTAGGCAAACGGCGGGAACAAGCGGCAGCAATAGCGGCCAGAGGAGAGTTCATTCGGGCCGTGACGGGTCGATGTGGCTTAGCTCTTCGACAAATCGTTCGACCTCTCGATGCAGTTTGTTCACGAACAAGTCGTAGTCGACCTCTAGAGGCACATGGAGTGTCGCCAAGTAAGATGACAGACCCTGACGAACATCGACGTTTGCGAGCAGCTTCCGCGAATCACCTTCGAGTCGAAAGACCACCATCTCGCCGGGATCGCTCAAAGCCGCTTGTCTCGTCAAGCCCTGGCGCATCCGTTCCAGCTGTTCCGCAAATCTCTGGACTGCTTTCAGCTCGAAATAGATATCGGTGGCTGTGTAGCGAAAAGTTCCACTGGAATGGCGGACGCAACAATCCATTTCAAGGCGATAGTCCGGGCTAGCGGCTCCGCCGTAGCTCAGTAGTTCTGCGAAGGTAAAGCGCAAATCGAGCTCTGGCGCGTAATTGATGATCAGTTCGGGTCGAGGCGGAGTCGTCATCGTGCGTCCAAGTTAGCATGCCGTGCGAGAAGCGTCTCGGAGTGAGCTATGAGGCTGGTCAAGGGCGGAGCATGCGTGTTTGATCTCACAGGCAAGCGTGATGGCACTCATGGAATTTTGATTTGACGGCTGTGCCCCGCCGCACATTGACAGCGCGGTTGCGCTCTAACTAGCTGGGCACCAATAACTTGCAGCGAAATGACTTTTTTCGGCTCTCGTGCTCCGCCTCACGCCGAAGTGTGACCGCCATCACACCATCCCGCGACTCCTCCCAGCATAATCACATCCTCCGCAGTTGAACCCGGAGTGATCGTTACTCCTAGCTGGGGTGCTCTCGTGGCAAAAGGACGTGTTTCGATCGTCGTCGAGCGCTGCAAGGCCTGTGGCTTTTGCGTGGAGTTCTGTCCCACGCACGTGCTGGCGCTCTCTTCCGCCTTCAATTCCAAGGGTTACCATCCGCCGCATGTCGTGCATCCGGAAAAATGCAGTGGTTGCGACTTGTGCGGCATGTACTGCCCCGACTTCGCTATCTACGGAACCAAGGCGGCAGAGGCAAAGAGTTCGGAGGCCGCGAACGCGGCCAAGCCGGCTGGAGGTACGAAATGAAAGCCGATCCTCACGGCGTTTTGACCGGCACACACTTTATTGACGGGGACCACGCCTGTTGCGAGGGTGCGCTGGCCGCCGGAGCGCGATTCGCGGCCGGGTATCCGATTACGCCCTCCACCGAAGTGGTCGAGCGTTTCGCCGCTCGTGTGCCTACCGTCGGCGGAACCTTCATCCAGATGGAAGACGAACTCGCCGCCTCGATCGCACTGCAGGGCGGAGTGTGGGGAGGGGCGAAGGCCTTTACCGTCACCTCCGGACCGGGCTTCTCGCTGATGATGGAACACATTGGGTATGCGGCCATGACCGAGACTCCCTGCGTTTTCGTCGACGTGCAGCGCGGTGGGCCATCGACCGGGTTGCCGACACTTCCTGCGCAGGCGGACATGATGCAGGCGCGCTGGGGATCGCATGGCGACTACGAGATCATCGCCCTCTGCCCGAATTCTCCGCAGGAATGTTTCGATCTGACGATCAAGGCCTTCAATCTCGCCGAAGAATTTCGCGTACCCGTGATGTTCATGATGGACGAAGTGGTCGGGCACATGACGGAGAAGGTCGTCATTCCTCCGGCCGATCAGATTGAAGTCATCCCCCGCAAGCACACGCACAAGTCGGTCGAAGAGTACCTTCCCTACGAGACGAACGGTGACATGGTGCCGGAGATGGCGCATGCCGGCGAAGGTTACAAATTCCATGTGACCGGCCTGACCCATGACGAGCGTGGCTATCCCAACATGACGCCGCAGACGCAAGACAAGCTGGTGAGGCGTCTGCAAAACAAGATTCGCAACGCCGCCGACCGAATCTGCCTGTTCGAAGAAGATCGACTCGAGGACGCTGATGTGGTGGTCGTTTCCTACGGCATCACGTCGCGCGTGGCCCAGAGGGCAATTGACATGGCGCACGAGCGCGGTCTGAATGTCGGCAAGCTGCGGTTGATTACGGCATGGCCCTTCCCCGATAAGAAGATCGCCGAGCTTGCTGCGCGAGTGAGGGCGTTCGTTGTGCCCGAACTAAATCTCGGACAGATGGTGCGCGAGGTGGAGCGCGCGGCATCGGGCAAAGCGAAGACGATCGCCGTGTCGCATGCCGGCGGCGGTGTCCACAATCCTGACGAAATTCTGAATGCCATCGTGGAGGCAAGCCGATGCTAAACATTCTCGACGACATCGTAAACCCGGTCGAACCGTTCCTGCACACCGACCGCATGCCCCACATCTGGTGCCCCGGATGCGGCATAGGCACTACGGTCAATTCATTTTCGCGGGCGCTGATCGACTCGAAAATCGATTTGGAGTCGCTTGCACTGGTTTCGGGAATCGGCTGCACTGGACGCGTCGCGGGTTATGTGAAACTCGACTCGTTCCACACGACTCACGGTCGTGCCATTCCGTTTGCGACCGGACTGAAACTGGCGAATCCGCGCTTGAATGTTGTTGTTTACTCCGGTGACGGCGACCTTTCTGCCATTGGCGGTAATCACCTGATTCACGCCGCCCGGCGCAACATCGATCTGAAGGTCATCTGCGTGAATAATCTGATTTACGCGATGACTGGCGGCCAGACTGCGCCGACCACACCTGGTCACGCAACCACTTCGACTAATCCCTACGGAACGTTTGAACCTGCATTCAACCTGCCGCACCTTGTCGAAGCGGCGGGCGCGGTTTACGTCGCGCGCTGGACGACTTTCCACGTTCGTCAGTTGGCGCGGTCGATGAGTGAGGCGTTTCAAAAGAAAGGGTTCTCCTTCATCGAAGTCATCTCGCCTTGTCCAACGCTGTATCAGCGCCGCAACAAGATGGGCGATGGCCTCGACACGATGAAGTACTACAAGGAAAAGAGCAAGGTGAAGAACGGCGCACCTACCAGCGAAGTGGGACTCACGCTGAACGGTGAGATCGTTGTCGGCAAGTTCGTCGACCGCGACCGTCCCGATTATCAATCCATGATGCGCGCGCAGTATGTCGAATCCCTCGGCGAACGTTATATCGAAGAGCCGGAAACGGAGTGCGTATGCGGGTAACTGAAATTCGAATTGCAGGCTTCGGAGGTCAGGGAGTCATCCTTTCGGCGGTGGTGTTGGGAAAGGCCGCATCGATTTACGAGAATGGCTTCGCTACCATGACTCAAAACTTCGGCCCGGAAGCGCGCGGGGGCGCGTGCAGCGCGCAGTTGGTAGTATCCGACTCGCCGGTCCTCTACCCGTATACCACACACCCAGACATCATGGTGCTTATGTCCCAAGAGGCCTACTACCGTTTTGCGCCGGAACTGAAGCCTCAGGGCATTCTGATCGTCGAAGAGGAGTTGGTGCGAGTTTCCAATCTCAATCACGACAAACAGGTATATTCGATTCCGGCGACACGGATCGCCGAAGATCTGGGTAAGCGCATGGTGCTGAACTCCGTTATGGTCGGATTCTTCACTGCCGTCACCAAACTGCTGACCGCCGATGCGGTTCGCAAAGCGGTCGCCGACTCGGTTCCGCCAAGCTTCAGAGAACTGAACCTCAAAGCTTTCGACAAAGGATACGAATACGGGTTGACCGCAAACGCCGGCGCTCCTCCGGAATTGGAGGAAGTCGGATACGCCCAGGAGTAGGGTGGCCGATCAACTCGTACCCCTAGTGACACAGCATGAGACCTCGCGCTCATGGCTTCGCAACCGCCGCCGAAACCCAATAGTAGTCCAGTTTCTGCGGAGCATAGTGTCCGAGAAGCGAAACGTGCCGTCCGGCCGTCTCTTTCGCCACATTGTCCATCCAAGTCGTTGGAGCCACCAATAAATGCTCTTCGGCGGGAACGCCTCCGGTTTCGTAACGCGCCACGACTTCGTTCCGATAGAAAGCCAGGCCGTATTCCACTTCGCGAGATGCCCCGAAGACCGCAATTGGCAGTTTGCGCGTCTCGACACTTGCCAACTCAATCGCCAGCGGGCGTGCAGATAACTTCTGATCGATCGCGGCGGTCCCAAGCTTGAGCACAGAGGCGACGACAAGCACAACAGGAATTAGCGTGACGAATCGCAGCATCCGGAGACGCATACGGCTAACCAACGTTATCGTAATCGCCACCCACACAATGAAAGCGACCAGCAGGGCAAGCGCCAGCGGGCGTCCTGTGGGCAGCCGATGTTGGCTGACGATGAAGCCAACCAGCACAGCAGGGACAATCGGAGCGCAGGCGACAAAAGCATGCAGTACGGCCCACGGGTTCGGGATCGCATCGTTCAGCTCGAATCGACTCCTCAAAAAGTCCGCCAACAGGATAGCTCCGGCCGGAACGCACGGAAGAATGTAGCCAGGCAACTTCGACTGCGACACGGAAAAGAACAGGACCGGGACGGCTATCCAGCAACATGCAAAAATGCGAAACTGCAATTCGAGGTCAGGGTCCGGCCGGGAGGTCTTTCCTTCCTTCCACCACGCTCGCACGGACTCTACGAAGGCGACACAGACAAACACGACCCACGGCACTAATGCAAGAACTGTGACGGGAACGTAATACCAGAATGGCTCCGGATGGTGATACATGTTGCTGGAGAAGCGGGCGAGATTATGATCGAGAACGAACTCGTGAAAGAACTGCGGATTGGCTATCTGTACGGCGACATACCAGGGCAGTGCGACCGCACAGAACAACAGAATTCCGGGCGGCCATAATGTCTTCAGAACTAAGCCCCACTCCTTTACGACGCCGGCAAACACAACAATGACCAACGCCGCGAGGAAGGGCGCGACAGGCCCCTTCGCGAGCATGCCCAGCGCCATGCAAACATAAAACGCCGCCAGATAAAACCGCCTCCCACTTTCGCGCCAGGCCCACCATACCAGCAGCCCGATCCCGAATGCGGACGACAGGGCCATATCCATCGATGCGGCCCGGGCGTAGCCGATAATTCCAGCACACGATGCGGTGATGAGCGCGGCATCGATTTCTACTCCGCGCCGGAACTTCCGGAAAAAAAGATAGACGACGACAACCAGGAACGTGGCGTCAAGCGCGGACGAAACGCGTGCGTCGACATCGCTCACCCCGAACACGGAGTACGCCAGCATGGCCTGCCAATAATACAGCGGAGGCTTTTCCAGCCAGGCATGACCGCCGAGCACCGGCGTAATCCAGTCGCGCCGTTCGAGCATTTCGCGCGCCACCTGAGCGTAGCGTGGCTCGTCGGCGCCGATCAACCCGAATTGGCCGATCCCATAGAAAAAAAGGAACGCGCAGAAACCGGCAAGCAACAGAACATCTGTGCGGGTACGAGCGGTCATGGGGAACAGGACAGCTTATTGTACGGAAGGTCCGCGGCGCACCTGTAGAATCACTCCACGCACGGCTTCGGCGAGTGGTCCATCGACAGAGCAACCGCTGGCACACTCGTGACCTCCGCCACCGAAGGTCTCAGCTACGTGTGCCACATCAATCTTGCCCTTACTTCTCAGGCTGACCCGGTATCGGCCATCCGGCAACTCACGGAAGAAAGCAGCGACCTCGACACCACCGATCGAGAGAACATAATTTACCAGCCCTTCGCAATCCTCTTCGATCGCGTTGCAGCGTTCCATTTGTTTGCGAGTCACCCAGAAGTAGCCAATGTGCCCTTCGATATTCAAATTGCGAAGAGCTTCTCCTAACAAACGGATCTTCGCCGTCGAATGCGCAAAATAAATTCCGCGGGCACAATGCGCCGGATCGGCCCCTGCCAGCACGAGTTCGCGCGCGAGGGCGAAAGTGTTCTCGTTCGTTCCTTGAAACATGAATGAACCCGTGTCGGTCATCAAGGCTGTGTAGAGGCAAGTCGCAATCTCTGGAGAAAACTTAACTCCCGCCTCCCGTGCCAGGCGAAATACCATCTCCGCGGTAGCAACAGCGTGCGGATCAATCCAATTCACATGCGCGAAAGGCCTGCCGCTCACATGGTGATCGATGCTGATAAGAAAATGATTCTCCAAGCCTTCCAGACGCGTGCGGTGAATGCTGTCGCACTCCAAAATGATCGCGGCCTCGTAACTGCCAACGACGCGTTCGGCTTGTACCACTTGATCGGCGAAAGGTAGCGAGCGATAGATTCGAGGCACTCCGTCATGCAGAACGACGTCCGCCTGCTTGCCCATCGCCCGCAAAACCTGGCAAAAGGCGAGCGCAGAACCCACGGCGTCGCCATCAGGGCGGGCGTGTGAGGTCAGCACGAACCGATCGTACTGTCCGATCTGCCTCAGTACGTCTTCCAGCATGTCGCTATGCCTTCTCTCCACTTGCGTCCTTGCGGGCTTTATTCCTCTTTTTCGCTCGCCCTAACAATTCTTCCACCCGCGCTTTATCCTGCTCCGCACGATCGAGGCGGAAGAACAACTCGGGAGCGCGTCGGAGGCGCAGCCGCTCAACCAATTCGTGCCGGATGTATTCGCGAGCCGCTTCCAAGCCCTCAATGCTTTGATCCGCCTCGGCATCATCGCCTTCGACATTGACCCAGACTTCCGCGGAACGTCCATCGTCGGCGATGTGTACTGCGGTCACGCTGACTAGCCCGATTCGCGGATCAGCGAGTTCGCCTTCGACCAAAGTTTCGATTTCCTCGCGGAGTGCTTCTCCGACCCGCCCGCGATGGTATTTGAGACCGCGCTTCTCCAAAGATCCTCACCTCGGGTAAAACGGTTGAGAATATCAGAAAAATGATCGCACGTGTTGCGCCGCGATGCGCCATCCCTTCGACATTGTCCCTCTATCTTGCTGAGGATGGGTAAGTACGGAGGTAACAGTAATTTAGCGATGTTGCGGAAGGCGTCACCGACGGCGTTGGTTTGGGAAAGTCGAAGCGACGACTTGGATTTCAGTAATACTCGACAAACGAATCGGCAATCTCCGCACCATGGTTGTTGGCGATGCGAGCAGCGGCGCGTTCCACGTTCTTCATTAATCCATCAAGATAATCGCGAGAATTTGAGACGCTCACGACGCCGACAGTCGCGCGATTCCACAGTTCTGCACCATCAAGCTCGGCGACCGAAACATTAAAACCAGTTCGGAGACGGTCTTTGAGACTGCGCACAACCTGACGCCTGTCCTTGATGGACTGAGCCGCTTCAATATGAAGTTCGAGGGTGAGAAAAGCGATCATGCAGAGGTCAAGGGCCAGAGGTCAGGGTTCAGAATAGTAGCCTCTGGCTCCTGATCTCTGACCCCTGCCTTTATGCAATCACTTCGGCAGCGACGCGCGTCGTGGTGAAGGCTTCGATCACGTCGTGGGCCTTGATGTCGCCGTAGTTGGCAATCGAGATACCGCACTCCATGCCGTTGGTAACTTCCTTAGCATCATCCTTGAAGCGCCGTAGTGATCCGATCTTACCTTTGAAGACGACCACGTTGTCACGCAGCAGTCGGACTTCGGCGTCGCGCTTGATTAAGCCGTCAGTTACGCGGCAACCCGCGACGGTTCCGACCTTCGGAATGCGGAAAGTTTCGAGCACTTCGGCGCGTCCCTGGTACGTTTCTTTAATGGTGGGTTCGAGCAAACCGGTCATGGCGCGCTTGATCTCGTCCTGCAACTCGTAAATGATCGAATGCAGTCGGATATCGACTTCTTCCTGCTCGGCCAGTTCCTGCGCCTTACGTTCGGGCCGCACATTGAAGCCGATGATGATCGCATTCGAAGCCGATGCCAGCAGCACGTCGGTTTCGGTAATCGCGCCCACGCCGGATCGCAATAGCTTCAACCGAACCTTGTCGTTTGAAAGTTTCGACAACAAGTCGCTGAGCACCTCGACGGAACCCTGCACATCGCCCTTGAGGATGATGTTCAGTTCCTTGGTTCCGGCGGTTTTGATTTGCTCCGCCAACCCTTCGAGGGAAACACGCGAACTCTTGGCCAGCGCAGCTTCGCGGGCCTTCTGCTCGCGGTATTCGGAGATGCCCCGCGCTTTGTCGCGGTCGGCGACGACTACAAATTGATCGCCCGCCTGTGGCAGGCCTTCCAGTCCCAGAATTTCGACCGGGGTCGAAGGCGGAGCAGATTCGAGCGCCGCTCCACGATCGTCGAACATGGCACGAACTTTTCCAAAAACGTTGCCCACAACGAAATTGTCGCCGGCGTCGAGCGTGCCGTTTTGTACGAGGACAGTAGCCACGGGTCCTCGGCCACGATCGAGCTTTGCTTCGAGCACAACACCTGTAGCAGCACGTTCCGGAGTCGCTTTCAGCTCGGCCAGATCCGCGACCAGGCAAATCATTTCCATCAGCAGGTTGAGATTGGTTTTCTTCTTCGCCGAAACGTCGACGAAAACGGTCTTCCCTCCCCACTCTTCCGGAACGAGCCCGCGATCGGCTAATTGCTTCTTGACGCGATCGGGTAGGGCTTCCGGCTTATCGATTTTATTCACCGCAACGATGATCGGCACTTCAGCGGCGTGCGCGTGGTCGATAGCTTCGAGCGTTTGCGGCATCACCCCATCGTCCGCCGCAACGACCAGCACGACGATGTCCGTTGCTTTCGCACCGCGCGAACGCATACGAGTGAACGCTTCGTGACCGGGTGTATCGAGGAAAACAATCTCCCGGCCATAAGCCGGGGATTCCTTGTCGGTGATACGTACCTTGTACGCACCGATATGCTGGGTGATTCCTCCAGCTTCGCCTTCGGCAACATTGGTGAGACGAATCGAATCGAGCAGGGTGGTTTTGCCGTGATCGACGTGGCCCATGATCGTGACCACCGGCGGACGCGGCGTAGCTTCGATGGCGGAATCTTCGCCCGCGCCAGCAGCAGCATCGATATCTTTCGACGCCTGCTCTTCGAAAGTGATCACGTTCGTGTCAGCCCCGAAGAAACGTGCCATTTCGCTGGCCAGCTCCGCATCGAGCGTCTGATTAATCGTGGCAAACACTCCGCGAGCCAGCAGACGGGAAATCAGATCCTTTGCGCGAATATCAAGCTTCTCAGCCAGGTCTTTTACGCTGATGCCTTCAGTGATCGTGATATTCCGAGTGATCGGCATCGGCTCGTTCGACACCACCATGCGTGGCGGCGGAACGTAGCCCTTCATCGGCCCTTCTTTTACCCCGCGCGGAACATAGCGCTGGCCCGGCCGGCGTGCCGGCGCACCTGGACGGCTGCCCGGACGAACCGGTCCCGGAGGCGGAAGCCCAGGACCCACACCAATTGGACGCGCGCCCGTTGAAGCCGAGCGCGTCGGATGCATAGGTCGGCGCTCGCCCGGACGTAGCGGCGGACGAGGCCCACCCACGCCCGGCGCTCCTTGCGGACGCGGACGTTGGAAAATCGGTTGACCGGGCACTGGACGCCCGGGCGCAGGACGCATTCCCGATGCTCCCGCCTGGGCTACTGGCGCGGGCGGAGCCGGACGTGGCGGCGGTGCTTTATAAACAGGCCGTGGCCCAGTCTGCGGCACAATCATGCGCGGTGCAGGGGGCTGCGGCGAAGCTGCTACCGGCGGAGTTGCCGGACGAGGCGTACTCGTCGGAGGCGCTGCGGGCGAAGCGGAAGCAGTGATCGACGGCGCTATCGGAGTCGGCGGAGTAACTACTGCAACCGGAGGTGGTGCCGGCGCCACAGGACGGAGGGGCGGAACTGTCGCGGCTGGAGCAGCCGGAGGCGTTACAGGTGCAGCGGGTTTCTCTGCCGCAGGCGCAACAATCGCGGGTCGCGTAACGGGAGCTGGCGGAACCGGCGCGGCGACCGAAGGCGGCGGCGCAGAAGGTGCAGCGGAAGCCGCCGGTTTCGCTGCCGGAGGCACAACGGTCGGCCTCGGCGCAAGGGGTGGTACGGCCGGTCGCTGCGGTGGCAGTGGTGCTGCCGCCGACTCTTTCTTCTGCGTAATCGCTTTTAGTACATCGCCCGGACGGGAGATGTGCGACAAATCAATCTTTGTCTTGATTTCCTCTTCGCCGCGCAATGTGCGCGCGGAACGCGCAGACGGGGAATGAGCTTCGGACGAGCCGCGGATGTGGGCCCGTACTTTCTCTGCTTCATGCTCTTCCAACGAACTGGAATGGGTCTTCTTCTCCGTCACTCCGACGAGCGGTAGCGCATCGAGAATGGCTTTGCTTTTAACTTCCAGCTCCCTGGCGAGATCGTTGATTCGAACCTTACTCATCCGGCCTTTCTTTTCCCCGCGTTGTGCTAGGTCTTCATTGCAGCCTCACGGAGTCAGCTTCTTGGACTCGCACGCA
>Ga0209168_10000317_pt1 | contig 52664 bp, 41 predicted proteins | sample Coa_R1_FD_187156 | JGI IMG/M metagenome (GOLD analysis project Ga0209168, IMG submission 187156) | Surface soil microbial communities from Centralia Pennsylvania, which are recovering from an underground coalmine fire - Coalmine... | ecosystem: Environmental > Terrestrial > Soil > Unclassified ...
GAAATGGCGGCAGCGCCGCCGACGCCCAGCATCTTGCCGCGGAATTTCTCGGGCGTTATCTGCGGGAACGCCGCCCCATGCCCGCCCTGGCCCTCCACGCCAACGCTTCCGCGGTGACCGCCATCGCCAACGATTACGGCTACGAGCATGTGTTCGCCCGGCAGTTGCAGGCGTTTGCGGTACCGGGCGACGTTGCCGTGGGCCTCAGCACTTCCGGGAACTCGAAAAACGTGCTCGAAGCCCTCACCGCGGCGCGCCAGCTGAAAGTTTTTACCATCGGGCTCACCGGGGCATCCGGCGGGCGAATGCGCGACCTGGTCGATGTGCTGATCGCGGCGCCGACCAACGAAACGCCTCGCATTCAGGAATGCCATATTTTGGTCGGGCACGCGCTGTGCGACGCGGTCGAGCAGGCCATCGCTGCGGTACCCTCCACGAAGAGCGCACCCGCAAGGTGAAGTGATGCAGCCGGAAAATATCTGAAAATTCTCAAGAAAGATTTTCCGGGATTCGAGTATCGGGAAACCCTGATCGTGATTCCGGGAAAAGGTTCGCACAGCCATTGAACTTCATCGATCCATTGACCGACAAACGCTGGGCCGAACTGGTGGCAAGCCACCCGCAGGCCTCGTCGTTTCACGAAACCGGCTGGCTGGAGGCCTTGAAGCGGACGTACGGCTACAAGCCAATCGTGCTAACCTTGAATTCTCCCGCCGAATCCCTGACGAACGGAATCGTTGTGTGCCGCATTTCCAGTTGGCTCACGGGAAATCGGCTCGTTTCTTTGCCCTTCGCCGACCATTGCGAACCCCTGGTCAGCGATCCGGGTGACCAATCCCTCTTGCTTGGCGCTTTGGCCCAGGAATCCGTCCTTCAACGGTGCAAGTACTTGGAGGTTCGCCCGCTGCTCGATTCTTCGGAACTGAAGAACGAATTCCAATCCACGGAATCATTCTATTTTCATGAGCTCGACCTGAGCCCCACGATCGAACAGCTCTTCAAGAGCCTGCACAAGGATTCCATCCAGCGAAAAATCAAGCGCGCCGATAAGGAACAGTTGGCGTACGAAGCGGGCCGCAGCGACGAACTGATCAGCACGTTCTACAACCTGATGCTGATTACCCGGAGACGGCATCAACTGCCGCCCCAGCCAATCAACTGGTTCAAGAATCTGGCCGAGTGCCTGGGCGAGGGCCTGCACATCCGCGTCGCCCGAAAAAATGGCGCCGCCGTCGCCGCGATGCTCACGCTGCGGCACGGCGCGAACATTATTTACAAATATGGGTGCTCGGATGGGGCCTTTCACCAGCTCGGAGGCATGCCGTTTCTCTTCTGGAAGCTGATCGAGGAAGGCAAAGCGACGGGAGCGCGATCCATCGATTTCGGGCGCTCCGAGATGGAGAACGAAGGCCTGGTGGCGTTCAAGGACAAGTTTGGAACGACCAAGCGTGTGCTTACGTATTACCGCTACCCGCGGACCGCGAAACAATCGGCGCACTCGTGGGGAGACTCGGGACTGGCGAAGCGAATGTTTTCCATGCTGCCGGACGGCGTGCTCTCTGCGGCCGGCAAGGTGTTATACCGCCACATTGGCTAGCGGCCAGGGCCTTCCCTGCGTATGTCCGGCCGGCGAGATAGCTTCACAATTCTTAACGTAGTTCATGACGAAGTTGAGTTCTAATTTTAGTAAGTCTTCCTAACGAAGCGAGAACAAATGCGAATCTGTCACGTTATCGGAGCCCGACCGAATTTCATGAAGGCCGCGCCGGTAATCCGCGCCCTGGCTGCCTATCCCGTCGAGCAAATTGTCGTTCACACCGGCCAACACTACGACGTGAACATGTCCGACGTGTTTTTTCAGCAGCTGGGTATGCCCGAGCCGGATGTGAACCTGCAAGTCGGCTCCGGATCGCACGCGCAGCAGACCGCGCACATCATGTGCCGCTTCGAGACCGTGGTGCTGGAACGAAAGCCGGACGTCGTGGTGGTGTACGGCGACGTGAATTCCACGGTTGCCGCCGCGCTGGTTTGCTCCAAGCTGATGGTGCGGGTGGCGCACGTGGAGGCAGGCCTGCGGTCGGGCGATCGCGGCATGCCCGAAGAGATCAACCGCCTGGTCACCGACCAGCTATCCGACCAGCTCTTCACGCCGTCCGAGGACGGCAATCGCAACCTGGAGCGTGAGGGCATTGCGCCGGAAAAAGTTTTTCTGGCCGGGAACGTAATGATCGACACGCTGATCCGCATGCTGCCGGAAGCGGATCGCCGGCTGCCGGCCGATGTGGCGGCCCGCTTCGCGCTGGTTACGCTTCATCGCCCGTCGAACGTGGATGATCTGGACTGGCTGCGGTCCCTGCTGGCCAGCCTGGAGCGCGTTGGACATAACCTCGAAGTGATCTTCCCGGTCCATCCGCGCACGCGCCAGAAGATTGCCAGCCTCGGAATCGGCCCCGAAAATAACGGGAAGATCCGGTTCCTTGAGCCGCTGCCCTATCTGGATTTCCTGGCCCTGCAAAAGCATGCCGCCGTGGTCATTACGGATTCCGGCGGGATCCAGGAGGAAACCACTTACCTGGGCGTGCCGTGCCTGACGGTGCGCGAAAATACCGAACGCCCGGTAACCATCACCGTCGGCACGAACGTGCTGGTCGGGCGGGATACGAAGGTTTTATCGCGGGAATTGGAGCGCGTTCTGAGCGGAGATCGCAAGAAAGCCGGCGTGCCTCCGCTGTGGGACGGGCACGCGGCCGAGCGCATTGCCAAAGTAATAATTGGCAAGTAGAATGGCGCGATTTGGTGCAATCGGCATCAAACAAGTCTATGAACTCAGCCTTCGTTGACTATTTTCGGTGCCCCGAAGAGTTCGCCAAATTCGGCGTGGCCGAGGAACTTGGGCAAATCCCGGGCTTCTTCCGGCTCGGGAAAGACATTACCTGCTTCGGCCGGAGCGCCGGACCGGTGGCCCAGGCGCCCAGCGCCGATCTTCCGGACGCGCTTCCGCTCATGCAGTCCCGGGGCAATGACGTATTCCTTCCGTTCGATCCGGATGAAATTTTGGAGAATCTGCGGCGGGAGCGGTACATCCGTGCGGAAAAGGCGTCCTCTTTCACGAAAAATCTGATCCGGAAGACGTATTACGGCGCGCGGCCGTTTCTCTCGGTCGCTGTTCGCAAACACTTTCAGCGCTTTCATCTGCGCGAGCGAAAAAATATCGAATTTCCCCGCTGGCCGATCGATAAAACCGTAGACACCCTGTGCGGGGAATTGATGTCCCTCGCGGTGCAGACCAACGGCAACCAGCGCGTTCCCTTCGTCTGGTTCTGGCCGGACGAGTACACGGGCTGCGCGCTGATGACGCACGACGTGGAACATGAGGAAGGCCGGGCATTTTGCGGCCAGCTGATGGATCTGGACGAACGCCACAGGATCCGCAGCTCGTTTCAAGTGGTGCCGGAAGAGCGCTACACCGTTTCCGATGGATTTCTGGAGAGCATCCGCGCCCGCGGCTTTGAGGTGAACGTCCACGACCTGAATCACGACGGCCAGCTGTTTCACAACCGCGAAGTGTTCCTCGATCGCGCGAAAAAAATAAACGAATACGCTGGGAAATGGCGCTCGGAAGGCTTTCGTTCGGGCGGGATGTATCGCAACGCGGAGTGGCAAGGAGCGCTGGAAGTCCGCTACGACATGTCGTTTCCCAGCGCAGCGCACCTGGAGCCGCAGATCGGCGGTTGCTGCACGGTGATGCCGTATTTTCTGGGAGGCCTCGTCGAGCTGCCGCTGACCACCACCCAGGATTATTCGCTCTTCCATATTCGCGGCGAGTTCTCGATCGAACTTTGGAAAGAGCAGCTGGAATACATCGCCGCAAGCAACGGCCTGGCCACGTTCATCGTGCATCCCGATTACGTGATCGATCGCCGCGAACGCCGCCTCTATGAAAATCTGCTGCAGCATCTAGCGGAACTTTGCGCCCGCGCAAAAATCTGGCAGCCCCTGCCGCGGGACGTGGCGCGCTGGTGGCGCGAGAGAAGCCAGATGCGCGTCGAACATTCCGGCGAAGCCTGGAAAGTTGTCGGCGGGGGTTCGGAACGGGCGCGCGTGGCATTCGCGCAAATCGAGGACGGCCGCCTGACGTACCATGTGGAAACCGCGCCGTGCCGGGAATCCATCGCCTAGGACTTCAGGGGCTATGCGCGCCACGAATTCGCTTTCAGCGCCGCGCGATTACCTTCGGATGGTTGCGCAACCAGCATGATTCCTACGAAAACAATTGAAAAACGGAAGGTTCCCCTGCCATATCGCCTCGGGCGGCTGATGTGGAGATTGCCGCTTCGTTTCGGCATGGCCAATCTTCTGGGCTCGCAATATTCCCTGCGGTGCGTGCTGTTTCATGATGTGGCGGATGAGCCGTCGCCGTTTACTCACGGGCTCGGATCGACAATGTCGCGGCGGGAATTCGAGGATGTGATTCGATTTCTTTCGACCCATTACACTCCGGTCGGGTTGTCGGATGTTTTAGGAGATTCTCGAGCCAGGAAGGTTGCGCGGCCGCCGGTCCTGGTTACTTTTGACGATGCGTATGCTTCGGTGGCTCTCGAGGCGGCGCCGATTCTCGAACGTTACGGCGTCCCGGCCATTTTCTTTGTGAATGCCTCGGCCGTCGGAAACGAGGACCTGCAGCTGGATAATCTGATCTGCTACGTCTTTAACACCTCGGGACTGGAACTGGTGCGCAACGTGGCGCGAGACGTTGCCGGACGCAAGGACCTGGCGATGAATTCGCTGGACGATGTTTTCACCCAATTTCTATGCCTGCAGCCGCAGACTGCTGTGCAACAGTTTCGCGCCGCGCTGTCTTCCGCGGCGGGAATCGACACCGCGGAAATGGCCCGGCAGGCGCAGATGAACGTCAGCCTCGATCAACTGCGCGCACTACCCGCGCGCGGATTTGAAATCGGCAACCACACGTATTCCCACGTGTTTTGCCGGTCGCTGCGCGGCGCTGACTTTGAACGCGAGATTCTTCTGAACAAGACCGAGCTGGAAAACATGACCGGCACGCCGGTGCGATCCTTCAGCGTGCCATATGGAAACGCGGAGGATCTGACCGGTGAGCTGCTCGGCCAGTTGCGGCGCTCCGGCCACGAAGCTACATTCCTGGTGGAGAGCTGCGCGAACACGCCGGACACCGATCTCCACAAGTTGCATCGCGTGAGCGTTCACGCCACAAACAGTCCGGACCTCTTCGCGGAGATCGAAATCCTTCCGCGCCTGCGGTCGATTCGCAATCGCCTGGCTGCGAAGAAGGCCGGAGCAAGCGCCCAGGCTTCGTAAGTTTGCAAATCTGCCCGGCCGGAAGCCGAAACGCCGCCGGCCGGTTCGGAAACCCAAGGGAGAAACGCCGTGGAATCAGCGCGAATCATTGTAATCACGGGTGACGGCCTGGAGCATCACTACGTGACCAACAAGCTGGCCGCGAAGATCCCTCTCGCCGGAATTATCGTCGATCACGGCAAGCCGGTCGGGCGCGTCGAGAAAATTCGCAAGTATTTTCGCCGGTATACCGTGTTGCAGCTGCTTTCGCGCGTGCACCTGGCGCTTTTGAGAAAAATCTGGCATGGGCGTGAACAACATCGACAGGCGTTGCTTTCTGTTTTTGGCCGCGAGAATTGCGAATCGTTTCAGCGTACGGATCTTCTGCACCACGTTCACGGCATCAACACGCCAGACGGAATCCGCACGGTGGCTTCGTTTGAACCGGACGTGATTCTGGTCTACGGGACGGGAATTGTCGGGGGAAAAGTTCTGTCGCAGGCGCGAACGCTCGCGCTCAACATGCACACAGGAATTTCGCCCAACTACCGCGGGTGCGATTGCGCGTTCTGGCCGCTGTACAACGGCGAACCCAACATGGTGGGCGCCACGGTGCACGAGTGCGTGAAGGAAGTGGACGGCGGGCGGATCTTCGGCATCGCTCACGCCGAGCTGCACGCCGACGACAATCTGTTTGCCGTGTTCGGCAGGGCCGTTACGGCGGGAGCGGATCTCTACGCTCGCAAAGTCGAGGAACTTCTGCAGCACGGGCTTCAGGGCGCGCCGCAGGATTTCTCCATCGGCATGGAGTACAAGGCAATCATGCGCGACGCGCGCGCCGAAAAGAAGGTGCGCAACAGCATCCGCGCGGGAATGATCCGTCGTTACGTGGAGTCTCATCCCCATCAGCCGGAGGCAGTTCCGGTCGCCGTGGCCAAGTAGAATCGCCGGCACCGCTCAGCATTGCCAGCGGGCGGAACGCGACGCTTTCTGCCCGCAGCGCGACCTTCGTTTTTCTCCTCTCAACTCCTGTTCTTTTCCCCGCCTGTTTTTTCCGCACACAGATCTTCGCGAATCGTTCAACAGCAATCCCCAAAATGCGGCGTTGGCGCACACGTGTGCCGAACCCTCCCGCTCCAGGTAACATTTCCCGAAAGCGGTTTTTCTAGTGCGAGGGAGGGTTTACAAAGATGGACTGCAGCTGGTCCTGCCAGTCCGGCAATTGAACGGCGAAGGTTCGATGCAAGCGGGCGTTCGAGAGGACCGAGTAGGCGGGACGTTTCGCGGGCGTGGGATATTCCGCAGCGGGGATGGGGATCACGCGGCCGGTGAGCAGCGGCAGGCCGCCGGTAGCTGCCGCAAACCATGGCAGGCTGGCGGGAGTTTCCGCGGCCTTTGCGAGAATGGCGTTGGTGAAATCGAACCACGTGGTCACGCCGCCGGCGGTCAGGTGATAGATCCCGCTCACCGCCGCGAGCGACGACACAGCGGCATCTTTCGCGCAAATTTGCGCGAGAATAGCTGTCGTGGCCCGGGCGATCTCCGTGTTCAGGGTGGGCGCGCCGGTCTGGTCGCGGACAATTTTCAATTCTTCGCGCTGAGTGGCGAGCCGCAGGATCGTCAGCAGAAAATTCTTGCCTTCGGTGGCGTAAACCCACTCAGTGCGAAAAATTAGGTGCGCGGCGCCGGAAGCCTGGATCGCGCGTTCTCCTTCGAGTTTTGTTCTGCCGTATGCGTTCTGCGGATTTGTGGGATCGTCTTCGTCGTACGGCGAAGTTTTTGTGCCGTCGAAAACGTAGTCGGTCGAATAGTGGATGACCGCCGCTCCGATTTTTCTCGCTTCCTCGGCCATCACGGCGGGCGCATCGGCGTTGATCGAGCGCGCCAGCAATTCCTCCGATTCCGCTTTGTCCACGGCCGTGTAAGCTGCCGCATTCACGATGACTTGGGGGCGGCAAGTGCGGATGGCGCGGCGGATATCTTCCGGCTTGGTCATGTCAAGCCGCTGCCGGTCGAGCGCAGTTAACTCGCCGACGCTCGGCAACATTTTGTGCAGTTCGCGGCCGACTTGTCCGTTGGTTCCGATCAGCAGGATGGCGGGTTTCATTTCGCGGGATAAACCGGCAGGAGTTCGCGAGGCATTTCGGCCAGGGTGCGATACTTGGCGTCTTTTTCGGAAATCAGCGGATCGGAGACGCCCCAGGAAATGTTCAGGGCGGGATCATTCCAGATGATCCCCTGCTCGCTCGTGGGATCGTAGATGTCGCTGCACTTGTAGAGAAATTGCACCGTGTCAGTCAGCGCGACGAAGCCGTGAGCGAAGCCTTTGGGAATGAAAATCTCGTTGTGGCGCTCGGCGGATAGCAGAACACTGGCCCACTTCCCGAAGTTCGGCGAGCCCACGCGAATGTCGACGGCCACGTCGAGCGCTTCACCTTCGACGACGCGGCACAACTTCGCCTGCGTATGCCGCAGCTGGTAGTGCAGCCCGCGCAGCGTGCCCTTGGCCGAGCGCGAGTGGTTGTCCTGCACGAATAGATCGGTGATCCCGAAGTCGGCAAATCTCTGCTGGTGGTAGGTCTCCAGAAAAAAGCCGCGCGCGTCGCGAAATACTTTCGGCTGGAGTTCCCAGACCTCCGGTAGTGAGGTGTTAATTTTCTGCAAGAGAATGAGTCCTAATCCGTTGCTGGCGGGCGCGGCTGCTCAGCGCGGCGTTTTCGGCCCGGCGGAAGAGAGCGCGTGCAGCGACGAGTCACGATTCTCGTAATACTTGTCGTAGTAAGAGAGATACTCTCCGTCGCGGACGCCCTCCATCCACTTGGCGTTCGATTTGTACCAGTCGATCGTCTGCCGCAAGCCCTCTTCGAGCGGCACCGCGGGTTTCCAGCCCAGATCCTGCTCCATTTTATCGCAGTGCAAGGCGTAGCGGCGGTCATGGCCGGGGCGATCCTTGACGTAGGAGAGCAGCGACTCGGGCTTGCCGATCAGGCGAAGTAGCGTGCGCGCGATGGTCAGATTCTCTTCAACGTCCAATCCGCCGATGTTGTAGACCTGCCCGACGCGGCCGCGCTCGAGTACCGCCAGAACGCCGCGGCAGTTGTCTTCCACGTGCAGCCAGTCGCGCTGCTGCTTTCCGTCGCCATAGATGGGCAGCTGCTTGTCGTCAAAAATATTGGTGATCATCAGGGGCAGAAATTTTTCCGGAAATTGATACGGCCCGTAGTTGTTCGAGGAGCGCGTGATTACGCCAGGGAAACCGTAGGTGCGAACGTAGGAAAGCACCAGCAAGTCCGAGCTGGCCTTGGACGCCGAGTAGGGGCTGCTGGGCTTCAGCGGCGAATTTTCGTTGGCGAACTGGCCCGGCTCCATGTCCCCATACACTTCGTCGGTGGAGATGTGGACGAAGCGCTCAATGTTCAACTTGCGCGCCACCTGCAGCATGAAGAACGTTCCGGTCACGTTGGTTTCAATTACCGGCGCAGGCTCGTAAATACTGCGGTCCACGTGGGACTCGGCCGCGAAGTGCACGACGGCGTCGCAGCCGCGCATGGCTTCTTCCAGGCCCAAGGCGTCGCAGATGCTGCCCTTTACAAACGAATAATCGGGATGGTTGGCGACCGATTCCAGGTTGGCCAGGTTTCCCGCGTAGGTCAGCTTGTCGTAGTTGACGATCTTGTAGCCCTTCTTCAGGGACAGCACGTGCCGAATAAAGTTCGAACCGATAAATCCGGCCCCACCCGTGACAAAGATTTTCATCGGCCCGTTTCCTTTGGCGCCACCAGTTGTGGCTCGCGATCCCGCGGCATTTTGTTGGCGCCGGTTTTGGCGACCAGGTTGTTGGCGTGCAGCAGGGACTCGAATGTCCCGGCGTCCGTCCACCAGCCATCGAGCACTTCGTAGGTGAGCTTGTCTTCCTCGACGTAGAAATTATTCACGTCGGTGATCTCGAGTTCGCCGCGCCCGGAGGGCTTCAGGCGGCGAATCTTGCGGAATACTGTGTTGTCGTAGAGATAGACACCGATCACCGCGTAGCTCGACTTCGGCGCTTTGGGTTTTTCCTCGATGCCCACCACGTGGTTGCCGCGAATTTCCGCCACGCCAAAGCGCTGCGCATCGGTCACTTCCTTGAGCAGAATCTTCGCGCCCTCGCGCTGTTTCTTGAAGTTGTCCACCGCCTGGCAGATGTTGTTCTCGATGATGTTGTCACCGAGGATCACGCAGATGGATTCGTCTCCGGCAAAGTATTCCGCCAGGCCCAGCGCCTGGGCGATTCCGCCTTCGCCTTCCTGATACGTGTAATTGATATGCTTCAGTCCGAAATCACGCCCGTTTCCGAGCAGCCTCAGGAAATCTCCGGCGTTCTTGCCGCCGGTAACCAGCAGAATTTCCTCGATTCCCGCGTTGACCAGCGTCTGGATCGGGTAATACACCATCGGCTTGTCGTAAATCGGAAGCAGATGCTTGTTGGTAACGCGGGTGAGCGGATTCAGCCGGCTGCCGGTTCCACCTGCCAGCACAACGCCTTTCATATCTTCCTCCTGCGGTCCTGCCGCGGTTAGAGGCCATTGTCGGCCCCGAGCCGCGGACAATCAAGATCGTTGTTCCAAACTGAGTCGAATCGGTATCACTCGGCGCCGCAATTTAGGATAAAACGCGGCTAGGTATTGGAAGTCGAAGAAGAGCGGCGAAATATGGAAAGCATGCGGTCCTTCTGCTCTGTTCGCAGGTAGGCGACCAGTTCCGGAGAAATCAGGAACGGTTCGCGCCGCAGATAGGAATCCATAAAGCCGGCCATCCGCACCACGGCCCCGATGATGAAAGGTCCCTGAAGCAGCCGCCCGCCGCACTTGATGAGCTGAAACAATGGGTAGGTGCCGAAACTGTAGTCCAGCTTGCCCAGGCGAAACGCGCTGCGATAGAAACTCGTGGCGCCCCCCGTGGGCCGATGATGAAAAATCTTGAGCTCGGGAATGGATTCCGCTTCCCATCCCATCATGCGCGTGGAGGTTTGCGCGTGCCAGTCCTCGCCGCCGTAGCGCAGCACCGCGTAGCCGCCAAACGATTCGTAGCATTCCCGCCGGACCAGTTGCGCGGCATGCGCCACAGAGTAGACGCGATTGACGCTGCGGCTCTCGAACTTGCCGTTCGATTCCTCGTAGACAAATCCGCCGGCCAGGCCCAGCCGCGGACGAAGCTCAAACTGCCGCAGCAAATCCTCAAAGTAAGTGGGCTCCACGGACAGGTCGGCGTCCATGTTCCCGATGAAGTCGTAGTCGGCGCCCTGCAGAAGATGCTCGCCGCTGTGCAGGGCGACGATTTTGGAGGCGAAATCCCTCCCCGGCGCGCGCGTGACGCGGTGGAAACAGATGAAGCTGTTCTGGTCGGCATACCTCTGAACAATTTCGTTGGTCCGGTCGGTGGAATTGTCGCTGACGATCAGCCAGCGCACCGGACGAATGGTCTGCGCCAGAACGCTCTGAATGGTGCGCTCGATGTCCGCCTCTTCGTTGTGCGCCGCGGTCATCAGGACGTAGGCGTGCGGCTTCCGCGCCCGCGCGGTGTCCGCGGCGGCGGGAGTCAATGGCTCGGCCCTTTCGGCCTTATGTTCGGTAGCGTCGATCATGATTGGCCGGGTCGCTCGCCGGATTCGCGAGACGGATCGCTCTGAGCTTCTGGCCGGGCTCCTCGCCCGCTTTACTGGGCAATTTTTTCGTTCTTGGCAACTTGCAAAGGCTTGTTGACCCGCGCGTTCGGCGGCCGGGGATCGCTGCTCGCGGGAGTCAGCAAGGTTTTCAGCGTGATGCGGTATTTCAGCACCGTAATCCGGGCCGCTTCTTTCGGCGCTCCGGACTTGGCGGCCAAAGACAAAACCTCCGCAACCGCCAGGCGAGCCGCCGCGTTCAACGCCATTGCGCTGCGATACAGGAACGCATAGAACGGGCCGCGAAATTTCGTGACCAGCTGCAGATCGGCCCTCAATTTCATCACCGTTTGCCACTCGCGCGGGCTGCTTACGCCGCCGTAGTGAATGATGTGGCCCGCCCCGACGTAATAATTCGAGTAGCCCGCCCGCAGGACGTTCCAGCACAGATCGAAGTCTTCCGAGTACATGAAGTATTCTTCGCTGTACATCCCGACCTTCTCGAACACTTCGCGGCGCATCATCGTGCATGCCCCGGTAATGACTTCCGCCTTTACCGGCTCGGGATTATCCGAAAACAGCGGGCCGATATCCCACAGCGGAAACGACGGCCAGCGCAGGCGCAGAGCTTCAAACTGAAAAACCTGATTCAAGATGCCCGGGAACTTCATAATGCTGTTAGTCAGCACTTCCAGATTTCCCTGGTACATCTTGCAGCCCACGATTCCGGCGTCCGGCAGCTTTTGCAGGCTGTCATACATGATGTTGATCGCCGGATTGAGCAGCTTCATATCCGGATTCAGAAACAAAACGTTGCGGCCCCGGGATTCCTTGAACCCCACGTTGTTGGCGCCCGCAAATCCCAGGTTGTCGGCGCTCTTGATCAGGATGACGTCCGGAAACTCTTCCTTAATCGCGTCCACGCCGCCCTCGGGCGACGCGTTGTCCACCACGATGATCTCGAAATCGATCCCGTGGGTGTATTCATACACACTGGCGATACACTCGCGCAGATAATTCAGCGAGTTCCAGTTCACGTAGATGATGGACAGATCCATAGTTCGTTCAATCCTCACGTCTTGATACCGGATTTCTGAAAGTCGTTGCGCAACAACGTGAAATCCCGAGCACTGCTACGATCGCCGCGGCTTGAATTCGCCCCCTGGCCCACCCATCAGATTCTTTCGCGATGGGGAACTCAGCCAGGGGTGAACGGGAGTCTTCTCCACGACGACTTCCGGCGTCACGACCGCTTCCGATTCGGGCTGTTTCTCCTTGCTCGTTGCCAGGTACGGCAGAGTAGCAGCCTCGATCATCACCAGCAGCGCGCACCAGGACATACGCGACTGGTCAAAATAGCTGATCCCGAAAAACCCGATGACGTGGGCAAACAGCGCGCAGCCCAGCAGCCAGAACGACCATTCCTTCTTGCCTTCTCCTTCGACCGCCTTGCGCGCTTTCCCCAGCCTGCCGAAGCACAGGCCGATGATGACTAGGAAGCAGATAAATGAGGCCAGCCCGCCACTCTCACCCTCCGCCACGTACTGGTTGGAGGTGTCCCACATATCCCATCCCCAGGTTCCTGCGGCGTTGGTTCCGTACAGCCACCAGTCGCTGAAGTGCTTGATGAACAGGTCGACGAGATAGGCGCGGTGATCGGTGGAAGACGAGCCAAACACCGAGATGTGGCTGATCAGAAACCACACCGGGGCCTGCATCACGGTGTTCAAGGCAACCACCGCGATCAGAACTCCCCAGCGAATCATGCGCATGTGTTCGCGAAACGGCCAGAAAAACACTGCGCCAACGCCCGCCGCATAGGCCAGGAACGGCGTGCTGGACGAAGCGCAAACCGCCATGGTCGTCGCGGAGAGCACGCCAACCACGGCCACTACCTTGGATTTGCCGCTGTTCCAGTACCAGAAAAACAGAGGCACCAGCGTCGCGCCAAACGTTCCGGCCAGCAGCGGGTGGGAGAAAGTAGCCTGCGCGCGAACCAGGCCGTCGCGCAGTTCCGGCACAATCTTCATCGCCCCGAGATAGCCGAATACGTTTTCCATCCGGTAGCGCTCGTTCAGCATGCAGATCGCCAGAACCGTGGCGAGAAAGGCGAACGTGCGAATCACGCGCTCAATGTCCTCTGGCTCCTGGATGAAGAACCGCATCACCAGGTATCCGCCGAGGATGTCCCAAACGAATCCCAACTGGTTGGCCAGAGCGGCCGGCTGGAACGAGAACAGGATCAGGAATGCCACTACATGGAAGAACGTCCAGAGAAAGAAGGTGGTGTCGACGGAGTTAAATCCTCCGGCGAAGCCGCGCGCCTTGGAGAACAACATGGACGCCATGGCGCGAATCAGCGCCGCCAGAATCACCACGCGCAGAACGAACACGTGCAGCCCGCCGACATTGAACTGCTGCCCGAGCGGAATCAGGAAAGACATGAACAGCACCGGCACGATCACGTGCTTCTTGCGCAGGAAAAAGATCAGCAAGACGGCAAGAATCATGGCGACGAGCACCGCCGGGTGCAGCGTCGACTCCGCGCTTCCTCCGCCGAATTTTAGGTTCTCTGGTTGCACGAAATGTTCCTGGGCGTCCCGCGAATTCGTTTAGTTATGAGCCTGGGCAATTCTGCGGCGCCCGGGCAGCACGGAATCGAGCAGCGAACGCCGCTCCGCGCTGGAAATGGAGTTCGTCACCATCAGCGCGGGCCACGCCATCAGCAGGCAGCCCATGCCAATTTCTCCCAGCTTGATCAGAGACGCCATGCGCGCCGGTAGCGACATCGGAACCGGGATCATGCTCGCGGCCGCGCCCGCGGCGATCACCAGCGCCGTGGCCGCCGTAATCCGGAAGGCGTCTTCCATCAGCACCTTCAGGTTGAACGCGTGGAAGGTCATTGACATAGCCACGATCATGAAGACCACGCCGACCAGTTCCGCCCCGGCCATCCCGGCCAGCACGCCGGAAAAGCCCAGCCGGTTGGCAAAGAATGCCACGATCAGTACAAGAACGATGCGAATAATCTGGCTGATGTTGTCATGCAGCGCGCGGCCCGAGGCCCGGTAGAGAACGAGCTGCAGCAGGGAGACGGCCTTAGGCAGGCAGGCCAATGAGACCAGCCAGATGGCGATGCGAAATTGCGGATTCGTTTCGCCGGTCCAGGCATAAATCATGGTGGTGCCGAAGGCGCAGACGAAGGCCAGCGGAGGCAGCGACGTCGCGATGGTCACCTTGAAGGATTTGGCAAAAAAGCGTTTCAGGCTGTCCACCGAGCCAGCCGTGAACACCATCGTCCCGCCGGAAAGAATCGGCAGGGCCAGGGCATCCTGGGCGATCAGCGCGGAAGACGTGAGCCTCACGGCGAGGGCGTAGATACCGGCCGACTCGTCGCCAAAATATTTGAGGACCGCAATCGGCACAATCGCGCGGTAGAAAAGCTCCAGCACGTTCACCATCTGGTAGCTTCCCGCAAACCGGATCAGCTCCGGAAACAGGCGGGGCGTGAAATTCGCCACGCTGATGTGCATCTGCGGCACGATCCGGCGCGACATGCGGTAGCAGCAGAAAATGTAGATCAGTTCGGAGCCGCCCATGATGAGCGCCATGGAAAGCAAGCCATAGCCTTCGTGCAGCAGGGCGATCACGGCGATGGCTTCCAGAACGGTCAGAACGGTGATGTACTTCCGCGGCAGGTCGATCCGGTGCCCGCCCATCACAATCGATTCGTACGCCGCGCCGAAATTGGAAACCACGTAGATGGCCGCCAGAACGGTGATGGCCGATGCGGCGGAATTCAAAAATTCCGGGGGCACGCCGCTGAGCTGGGCCAGCTTGTGCGAGAAAAGCGCTACGGGAATCAGGCCGACGAGGGAAAGCATCAGCATGGAAAAGGCGCCCGTGCTGACCAGTTTGTTGGCCTTGTCATAATCGCCGTTTCCGGTGGCCTCGGCGACGTACTTCTGGAACGCGGACTTGATTCCGGCGGTTCCGAACCGCATGTACGCGGCGGTAACCATGATGATCGACCAGATTCCGTACCCGCCCAAGCCGAGATAATGAATGACGACGGGAACGGAAACCAGGCGCGTGGCGATCTGCACGCCGCTGGCTACGATCCCGAAAAGCGTGTTTTTGCCGATGGTCGCCGCAAGATCGCGGTCCGATGCCGGCGCGGAAGCCGGTGCGGGTGCAGGCGCGGGCATCGTTTGGGTTTCAGACATTGTGCTTCACCTTGACCCGCGGGAGCGTTGACTCAGACAGGGAGTTACCCGTGGCCTTAGGATATCGAATGTTTCGGGAATGAGACAGCGCAATCACCGGTAGCACAGACTTCGGTCTGTGGGGGTCCGTCCGCTACCCAGGCTGCCAGCGTTTGCCGAGATCAGATAAGAACTACCAGACGGAACAGGCTGCGGAAAAACCAAAACGTTGTCATTCTGAGCGAAGCGAAGAATCTCTCCTTCTTTGCTCGTACTCGAATCGAAGAGAGATTCCTCGCTTCGCCTCGGCGCGAGCCTTCGGTGCGAGCGCTCAGAATGACAAAGAAGGCGTTTTTCCGAAGCGCGTGAAGTCTCTGCCACCACTTCCCGGGCCTGCCAGCCGGCGCGGGACTAACCCTTACCGCGGCCGGCCGGCATCCCGAGGTTTACTTTTGTCAGTTACTGTACCGAGAGGACCTTCACGTTCGTCGGCGGAGTTGGCGTTCCGGACGAGGCCGCTCCGCCGAATTGAAAAGCACCGGCATCCCATGTTCCCGAAGCTCGGGATTGCGTGGTGCGCGTTCCGCCGTAGGTGGTGTCATTGATCAGCGAGGCCAGGGCTCCGGAGGCAAGGCCCGCCAGGCTCGTTCCCGCGCCCGCTGTGGCCGCGGTTTTCGATGTCGGCGCGTAGGCGTAGGTTCCGGACGAGGTGAAACCCTGGGCCGCTGCCTGCGCCACCGTCAGGGTCACGTTATTGCCAATCGTGCCGGAGTTTCCCGAATTACCGTTGCTGATGAATCCGCTGTCCGAAATGCAAAAATTGTTCTGCAGCGTCAGCGTTGCGAAGTTCGGCCCGCCCTGGCTCAAGGTGCGGAAGCAGGGAATCGAACTTCCGGCATACGCCGTATTGTTGAACGCAAAGATGGCGGAGTTCGATCCCGTCTCATAGGACGAGAACTGAAAGATGGCCGCGGGAATCTGCGACGCGGAGCCGAGGTATCCGACGTTGTTCCACAAATAATCCACTTCGGATCCATTTCCGCCGACGCCCTGCGCGAGAATCGCCGCCTCCTGGCACCCGAAAAACACATTGTTGTAGATGTAATTGGTCGAAGTGCCGCCGGAGATGAACGTGATCGGCTCGATACAGTTCAGGTGGTTGCCGGAATCGAAGTCGGTGGTCATCGGCCCGATGATATTGTCGTGAATCGACGCGTTCGCTCCAGTCAGAAATCCGTTGGGAATATTCTTGATGATGTTGTTGTCGGAAATGGGGATCTTCCAGGTCACCGCGCCGCCGTTGCTGCCGGCCCCTGCTCCGTCAATCACACATCCGGTAAGGCGCGCGCCAACATTGTTGGGCGACGATCCTCCATCATGTCCGACGAACCAGAGCAGTTGATCGGAGGAAGCTCCGTTATGGGTCCAGCCGTGCACGTAGCAGTTCGACCAGATCACATTCGAGCTGGACTGAATATCGAAACCCTGATCGTTGCCGAACGACCCGGTTCCCGGAGCCTGAAATCCATTCAGCGCGAATCCGTTAAAGGTGATGAAGTTGCTTCCGTTGTCCAGCACGAATTTATTGAAGCCGTCGGAGCCGTTGATCACCGATCCTCCGGCCGTCCACTCATACGCGCCCACGACTTGTCCCACGTTGCCCGTCGTTCCATTCGGAGTTCCCCACGTTGGATCGTAGGTGTAGACGTCCGGATTGCCGGATGCTCCTCCGTCCTGAATGACCATGTCAAAGCAGGCGTTCGGCCACGAGTCGCCCTGCTTGAATACGAACTGATCGCCCGCGGCATGGGAGTAAGCCGGCGCATTTCCGGTACCCGTGCACGCCGACCTCGTTTGCATGTAGGGGTGTGTTTTCCACGGCGTAGATTGCGACGTGCCGTTATTCGCGTTCGATCCCGAAGAGTACGAGATGTAGTAGGTGGTCGCCGACGCGCATCCGGCGAAAAGAAAATAACCCAAGAAGAGCAGGAACAAACTCAGTTTTCGCATCAATCAAATCCCCCGGCCGTTTTTTATTCGTTTGCGATTCTCATTCCTCACGCGGCTGGGCTGCGACTGGCCGATGGGCCAGTAAGAGGACAGCGGACCTATCTCTGTACCAAGTTCTCCTTCCATTGCAAGCGTACGCGAATTCGGTACGCCCCACACGTCAATCCTGCTGCTACTGCACGTACCTGTCACGTCCCGGGGCAGGGTCGAACCCGGCCCTTCCGACTCACTGGGCCGTGGCTTTCACATTCGTAGGGGGGTTCGGCGCCGCCGGGGCTGCCGATCCGGAAGCATAGGCGCCCATGGCCCACGCGCCGCTTGCCGGGCGCGCCGTGCCGTTCTTGTCCGAATTCAGTGATGCCTGTCCCAGGCTGGTCAGGTTCGCGCCCGCCGCGCCGGCCGGAGAGCCCGACTGCAGCGTGGGCGTGGGGAACGCGGCCAGCAAAGGATTGCTGCTGATGCCATTCGCTTCCTGGCCCGTGGCCGAAGCGAAGGAAGACAGCGACGAGTAGCCGGTGCCACCCCAATTGATCAGCTGGGAGTTGTTGTAATAATCGTTGTAGTTGCTGGCGGTCACGCTGGAAGCGGGAAACGCCCAGAACGCGTAGTACAGGGAACCCTCGAAAATGTTGTTCTCGACGGTCACGTTCGTGAAGGCCCACGAAGTGTTGCCGCCGCCGGTGCAATCGCCAAGGCACAGGCCGAAGTACTGCGCGACGCCGCCGATGGTGTTGTTGAGGATGTGGGCATTCTGACCGACGTTCAGAATTACTTCGCTGCTCGAACCGGTGGCCATACTTACGCCGGTGGACGATGTGGGATCGTTGTAGACGACATTATTGAAAATCCAGATGTCATTGTCCGCGGAGGCCGATCCTAGGCCGTCGATGTAAATATTCTGGTTCTGATTTTTCACCGTGTTGTTGTAAATCAGCGTGTGCGGGCACTCCGTGATGCCGTCCACGTTGTTGTTGCACTCGATGCCGTCCGGATGCGTGTTGGCAAAATTCGAGTAAATATTGTCATGCACGTAGTTGTTATAGATGGATTCGTACGAGCCGCTGATTTCAATGCCGTCCTGGTGGTTCTGGTAAACCTCGTTGTTGTACACCCGCACGCCGTGCGCGTAGCTGCTGTCCGTCGAACTCGCCGAATAGATCACGATACCGTCGCCGTCCGAGATGCAGCACGGCCCGTTCATGTCATGAACGGTGTTCCCGTACACCTGGAAATTCGTCGATTGCCGCACGTAGATTCCGGACCCGGTGGCGTCATGCACGACGTTGTTGCGGATAATGCCGCCGGTCGTGCCGGAGGCGTGAATGCCGCCGTTGCTGGTGACGGAAAAGCCGGTCACCTGAAATCCGTCCACGATGGAATTGGCGTTGGAAAGAATGTCGATGGTGCCGTTCACAACCACCGTGTCGCCGGAATTCACCTGCAGCGTGACCCCGCTGGTTTTAAACGACACGCTTTCCGAATACGTTCCGGCGTGAACGTTGCAGATATCGCCCGAGCCGGCGGCGTTGATGCATGCCTGGATGGTGGTGTAGGTCTGCCCCGAGCCGACTTCGCGCTGCGTCGCGGACGCGCCGCTGGCAAACAACAGGCTAAGTACGCAGATGGCCAGCGCCGCGGGCAGCGTTCCGCCGCGGTTCCACGCGCGCCGCATTGCACTGCGAATGCGTCCGGCAGCCGGCAATTTTTTGGTTTCGCTCATCATGATTTCGACGCCCTTCCCCAGGCCTGTTCCTTCAAGCGTGGCTAGCCCGGGATCGACAAACAGCAATTGTTCGTCCCATGGCAACGTAACGTTCGACTGGAAAGGGGGCCTACTGGCAGCCGAGACAGTTTAGGTACAGGTGGCTGACCTGTCCCTTAAGAAATTTCTCATCCTGCGTACATCTCTTCGTTAAGAGGGCAAAAAACGGAATGCAGAGCTCCAGCGTTCGTGCCGTTTTTGTTACTCCTGATTCCCGCCGACGCCGAACTTTCCGAACGCATAGAGCAGCCATCCGAGTTCGTAGGGACGGTCTTCGTACAGAATTTTCAGGTCGCGTGCGGCGGGCGTGCCGCTCGACATGCCGGCCAGGCTGCGCAGGATGTTGGCATACTTGCTATGCTTCTGCTGCGGATAGATGCACCGCCAGATCAGGCCCTGTGACATGTCGCGCATGTCTTCTCCGAGCTCGTTGGCGCCGAAGATCCAGCGCAGCCCTTTGTAGATCGGTTCCTGGAAGCTGCGGCCGGTAGCCTCCTCGGCGGCAAACAGTCCCATGGGCGCCATGCCCTGCTGGTGCACCGAGTAGACCGGATATTTGCTCGAGACGCGTCCGGACTGCGAGTCGTACAGCCACCACCACTGGCCAAGTTCTCCCTGCGCTTCACAAATGGCGTTGGCGCAATCGAGGGCGGCTTTTGCCGGGGCTTCTAATTGATAGGCCACCGAGAATTTGGACATCGCGTACACCGGGTAAATCTGATCGGCGAAACTTCCCACGCGCCCGCGCAGAAATCCGCTCAGCGATTTCGTTGTGCTGAGGTGCCCGAAAAAGCGGCTGGGCCCTTGGTTCTTGGACAGCAACTGGTAGGTCTTGTCCGCCAGGTTTCGCAGCGCGGGTAGCTTTTCCGGGACGGCCAGGCCCGCGTGCGCGAGACCCGCCAGGAACCATGCCAGTTCCATGGTTCGCGCCTCGCGAACATCGGCGTAACGGTCAAGCGCAGTGTGCAGGTTGAAGCGCTGGAACACGGCATCCAGTTGATCGGGGGCGAAGACGGCGACGAGCCAGACCAGCAGGCCAAGGTCTCCAGCGCCCTGGATCCAGCTAGTGTCCCGCAGAAATGAGGCGGTTATGGCGTCGGCGTCAAACGGCGTGCGCGCGCCGGTGCGCTCGAGTTCGCGCAGTCCCAGCAGCGTCATGATTGTGTAACGCGGCGACAGGCCCTCGCTCACCATTCCCTGCGGCGTGCGGACTAGGCGGTAGCAGAAGATCTGCTTCTCGGCCACGAACATCGGGACCAGTCCCTGCAGGGACATGCGGTTCAGTTCGCAGATGTCTCGGTTCATATCGTCCGATAGATTCGATGAATTGTGCTGCAACGTCGGATTCAATTTGATGGTTGAGCTGGCAGGCATTGGTGCTCCGCGATTGAAATAATTATTTCTGAGATGGTGCGAAGAACGGAATTGTCCGCTGAAACGGCACGGCGTGTCCGGTCTCTCCGCTCCAGAATGATTTTCGTCTGAATATCTTCCACGCGCTCAAGCAGCGACAGCCGGGCATCCATGGCCAGACGGCGGTCCACGGCGCCGATCTTGCCGCGAAAAATGCTGTAGACCGGAACGCCCAGCGCGGCGGCCTCACGGTTCATCGTTCCTCCGCCGCTGATCACCAGATCGGAATTCCAGATCAGGTTCAAACCGTCGAGAACGCGGTCCGGGATGATGATCCTGCGCTTGGCGATCGAATCGGCCCACTCTTTCTGCAATTCCGCGGATTGATGAACGTTGCGAGGCAGCAGCACCACGCGCACATCGTCCCGCCGGGTCAGGAAATGCAGCGCCGCGATCATTAGCGCGTCGCTTTCCGGATTGTGGTAGTGCGCCTGCGTCGCCGGGGGCCTCACAGTCACCAGCAAGTCGCTTTCACGGATTCCCAACTGCGATTTCAACGCCAGATCGGGCCGGAAGCTAGGAACGTACACATCCTCTTTCAGCCCGGGATAATGAAACATCGCTTTCCTGGCGATCCCCGCTACGGACGCCGGCATCACCTCCGGAACCAGGATCCAATCGGGCCGCAGGAATTCCATCTTTTCTACGAATTCGTAATCAAACGTCACGACCATCGGAATTCCCAGCGCGCGGCACGCCAGAAGCTGTGCGCGCGATACCAGCGACACTGCCAGATCGGGCTTTTCCGCGAGGGCCAGCGGCAACAGTCGCGCCGCGCGTCCGAGGGTTCCCACCGTCTTGAGCAGCCGGTTCTTGCCCCAGTGGCTTCCCACCACCTTGCATTCGAGGCGATGAAATTTCAAAAGCTCGCAAACCTGATACGTGTCTCTCGCGGTCAGCAGAATCTTGTGACCGCGATTCTGCAGCGCGGCAATGATGGGAATAAAAAACGGAACGTGCGGCGAATTATCGAGATCGATCCAGATTTTCTTTTGAACTTTCGCAACGCCCTGTTCAAGCACGCCCGTCACGCCGGCCTTCCCTGGCTGCCGCGCAGGCGAAGAGTCCGGCTGGCCGGAAGTCGCTTCCGGTGAATCGTGCGTCGCGTCCTGGATTCGTTCCATAAGAAACCGGCTGTGCTTTCCTGTCCATCGCTCCCAGGCGACCGCAGCGGCGCAGGGAAACGAGCAATCGCGCGGCCAAAAGACCGCGAAGGACTTACCGCCAAACCTGAGCTCGAGACTCGATCGATAGCGAAATAACGAGTGGATGGGATCCGCTCGCACCGGCCAGTCGTCCGCATCTGCGGCTTCGGCAGCCTGGTGCGCTACGATCGAGGACGAGAAAGTGATTTGGGCGTGGAATCCGGCTCTTGTGGACTTGGAAGTTTCCGCTTACGCTTGCCCGCCCGGATCCCCGACCATGGCATCGGACCCAGGTAAGCTACCGCCATAATGGCCCCAATTGGTAGCCTACCACATGCAAATTAAGGCAATTCATCTGCCAGCGCCGGTGATCTCTAGCGATTCATAGCGCTTTGGCCACAACCTGCCAAGCACCTTATAATCAGCTATTTATGAGCATTTTGGAGCAGCGATCCGGCATTGCGGCGGGCTCAATACGCACGTAATTCCGCAAATAAGAGAAAAGTACTGCCCTAATGTGCCAATTCGATTCCAGAGCATTCTTCGCTTCCGTTTTGCCATGCGGAATCGCCAACTAAACATGTTGCGGTCCTCACGAGATTTCTCGGGGGCCCGAAACGATCCGGCCAGAATAATATGAGAGCAAGAATGGGAGGGAACGGGGCCCGCGTTCCGGCAGCTACTTTTTTTCTCTATCCTTGGCCTGCGGGTTTCCGTATGCGCTCGTGTAGTAGGAGTTGTACCCTTCGGACTCTTCCGCGGTATTCAGGACCACGCCGAGAATATGCGCGTCCCGCAGTTCCTTGCACGCTTTTTGCGAGGCTTCCGACGGTGTGGAATTCGCGCGAACCACAAATAGCACGCCATCCACCAGGCCGCCAAGAACGCTGGCGTCCGCCACGGGCAGCGCCGGGGGAGAATCTATGATGATCCAGTCAAACGCCGGCTTCATGCGATCGAGAAATTCTTTCATGCGTCCGCTGGAAATCAGCTCGGACGGGTGCGTGACGTGATTGCCGGCCGGGATGAAGCATAAGCCTTCCTCGCCGCTGCGCTGCGTGATCTGAAATTCATTCGCCGTGTTTTGCAGATAGTCGGCCATGCCCGGAGCCGCCGGAGCGCCCAGCAGCATATGCACCCGCGGCGAGCGCAGGTCCGCATCGATCAACAGCACGCGGCTGCCTTGCTGCCGCACCAGCGCAAAGGCCAGGTTCGACGAAACCACGGTCTTGCCTTCCGCCGGAATCGCGCTGGAAATCAGAATGGTCTGCAGCGGCTGGCTTTCGCGCATGCGGTACAGACGCGAGCGCAAGGTACGGAACTGTTCCGCGCCCGGCACGAACGGCGATGACGTTCCGAAGACGATGACGTTCGGATCCGGCCGCCATTCTTTTTTCTGGCATTTGGCCCACAACTCATCGAACTTCACGTCGTGCGCAACGGGCTCTGCCGCAATAGGAAGGTGGGGCGTGTTCAGCGCAGGAAACACCGCTTTCGTCGAAACTTTTACCGGGGGAGGCGCGGTCTCGATCACGCTGCTCTTGACGGCATGCTCGACGGTCGCTTCGTTGGCCGGAGTGGGCTGGCCGGCCGCCTTCTCTTGTTCCGCTCGCTTGAGTGCTTCGTGAATCCGGCTCATGTTTCCCTTTCAAATCCCATTCAAATCTTTTGCCGCAGTCTTCGTTCGGAGCGATCAGGCTCTTGCGGGCGCCCGCGTCTTGGACGGCGGAGCGGGCGGTGGAAGCGGAATCTTGCCGTTCTTGCCCGTCATCACCGGAATCATTGCCAGAACCGGCAGGTGCAGAACGACTTCCACATCATGCTCGGACCGCATCGACGTGTCCTGCATCTCCAGGAGGAACGCCAGGCCGAACGCCAGTCCCAGCCCGGTGGCAAACCCGCCGCCGGCAAAGATCGGCAATTTCGGGAAGGAAGGCTCGGTCGGCAGGTTCGCGGGATCGAGAACGTGGAACCGGTCATTCTGCTTGCTCTGGTCGAATTGCGTGGACATCGCCGAGGCGTCCCGCTTTTTCAGCAATTCGTTATAGGAATCCAGGACCGTCTGGTGATCGCGGGTCAGCAGCTTGTATTCCTGCTCGACCGCGGGGCTGGCGGCCACGCGGGCCTGGTAGACTGCGATTTGCCGCTTGATATCTTCTTGCTGCGCGGTGCGTTCCTTGATCGTCTGGTCGTACTGGTGAATCTGCGCGCGCAACTGCAGGATCTGAGTCGGTTCGCCGGCGGGCAGCGAGCCTTTATCCGGCGCGGCGTTCTTGCGCTGCTGGTCCGCTTCGGCAATCTTTTGCTTCAATAGGGCGATGTCGCTCTTCGCCTTGATCACGTCCGGGTGATCGCTAGTGTACTTGGATTGCAGGGCGACGAGCTGCGCCTGCATCACCTGCAGTTGCTGGTCGAGGGATTCGGGATTTTGTCCGGACTGCGTCGCCTGCCATGCCGCCAGTTGCTGCGCGAGGATGGATTCGGCGAAAGTCTTGTCCTGCTGGGCGCGATTCACGGCCTGCGTCGCGGCCTCCAGCTGCGAGGTCTGTCCATTCAAGAGGTTCAGATTCGTCTGGCTGTCTTCGGGCAGCGAGCCGACGTAGCGGCGCTGGAACGCGGCCAGCTTGGCGTCCTGTTCGTCCAGCTTCTGCTTGGCCTGATCCAGCTGCTGGTTGAGGAATTGCGTGGTGCCGGTGTCGATTTCTCCGCTGACCTTGATGTCTTCCTTGATGAACATGGAAGTGATCATGGCGCAGATTTTTTGCGCCGTTTCCGGGCTCTTGAAGACCACGCTGATCGTAAAGCCGGGAAGATTTTGCGCCCGCGTCTCGGTCATGGGAGCGACCGGCGTGACGGTGATCGCCTGCCGCAGCTTCTCGACGAGCTGCTCCATGGGCTTGCTGTTGATATCTTCCTCATACAGATTCAAATCGCGGATGACCGGTTCCAGGCGCGCCGTGCTCAGGATCTGCTGCTGCATGGTTGCCAGCCGCTGGTTCACGTTGTCTGTGGTGATCGGGGTGACGGGTTGAACTTCAGGCTGCTGCACCAGAACCAGGGTCTTGGACGTATATTTCTTGGGCAAAACGCGCGCCGCGACGAAGCCCAGCACGCCGCCCAGAACCGCCAGGATCATGATGAACGCGTAGCGCCGCCGGAGAATCGCGACGATATCCTTGGGGCCAATTTCCTGATGCAACATTCTGAAAAACTCCTTCGTTCAATACGCGAAAACAGAAGGCCAGTGGAGCTGTTGGTTCATCCCATTGACGAACGGGGACCTTCGCTGCCGCACCGGGCTCCCTACGGACGATGCAATTCGATGACCGAGGCGTGATTCTGTACTAAGTGTATTTGTTTTTAGGGGAATGTGGGTAATTTCACCGCCGCGTTGTATCCAGAACGTCAGGTGGCGGTAGACCAAAGTTCCACTATTTGGAAATTGTTTGGCCATTTGTCGGGTTATGACTCTGAAAAAGAGGGCGTTAGAGCTTGCGGGCATGCGATCTCATCCAGCCGCGGGCTCGCGAAGAATTTTGGGAAATTTTCGATTCGCGAATTTAAGCGGCACCGCCGCCGTTCAACACCGCGCGGGGAGTCGCCAGGAGAATCTTCAGGTCCAGCCAGACCGACCAGGTCTGGCAGTAGCGCAGGTCCAACCGGACCATTTCATCGAACCGCGTGCGGTTGCGCCCGCTTACCTGCCAAAGGCCTGTCACGCCCGGGCGCACTTCGAGCACCCGGCGGCGGTGCCAGATATCATAAACTTCAAACTCGTAGGGAACCGGAGGCCGGGGGCCAACTAGCGACATATCGCCGCGCAATACGTTCCAGAATTGCGGGAGCTCATCGAGGCTGGTCTTTCGAAGGAAACTCCCGACGGCGGTCACCCGCGGGTCCTTCACCAGCTTGTAGGTGGTCTGGCCGGAGGCGTCCGTTTTGTCCAATCCATCCTTGCCGGCGATGAATTGCTGGACGTATTCTTGATGAATTTTGGGATCGTTGTTGGTGTACATCGTCCGGAACTTGAGGCACTTGAAGCGCCGGCCAAACTGCCCCAGCCGCTCCTGCTTGTAGATCACCGGTCCCTTGGAAGTCAGCTTGATGAGCGTCACGATGGCCGCCAGGAAGGGCGAGAGCATCAACAGTAGTGCGCCGCTGCCGACGATGTCCAGCGAGCGCTTGATCACCAGCGGGAGGCGCTTACGCGAACTCTTGCGCTTGAGGTCGGGATACAGCTTGGAATCGGCCACCCAGCCGGAGCTATCTTTGTCCCAGCTTTCCGGGAAGATGTGCACGGAGATCGCCAGCTTGGAGGCGCGTTCGCGACCCATGTGCTTGATGAACGCCGTTTCAATTTTCGTGCGGAGGGTCTCGGTAATCGCGACGTCGCCCTCCAAGTTCACTTCCGTGAAGATAATTCCCAGAATCGCGCCACGCTTGTACCAGCCCACCAGGTCCGTTTCGCGTTTGGAGGAGACCACGATCTCCACTGCCTGCCTGAGAATTTCCTCCGCCGTGCCATTTTCTAGGTTCGCATCGAGCAGCATCAGGACGAACGGTTTGCGCGAACGCTCCGCCCGGCGGCGCTCTAAAGTCAACATGGAATGGAATACATTTTCGGCCAGAACATCCTCTTGGTCCTTGTACGGATCAGCGGGGGTACGCGTTTGGCTGGGTCCGGGGACGTTCAGTTGCGAGTCGTGCTGTCCTGGAGGTGAAATCCTCGAATAACTATTACCCATTTTCTCTCCCGCAAGATTCACATCCGCTTGAACGGGGCGAAAACTCGATGCCCAGATTTGTCCAAGCACTCCAGTAGCCAACGCAATCTTTGCCGCGCTATTCCATCCGCAATCAGTCTGCCAGAGTGGGAGGTGCCTTTCAGGCCAAGGGCAAGAGTTTCCTGTTTTTAAACGATTGAAAATACGAGGTTTAGTTTTTGTGTAAAATCAGACCAGAATACCGGCCGGGGGCGTGGTCCTAAATCGGGACCAGATTGTGAAAACTATTGCTGTGTTTTGCCATCGACGTTCCGCACATCGGCGTTCCCGATTGATTACACCATTTCGAAAAATGGGAAGGATTCTCCGATTTAGTCACCGATTGGAGACGGCCGATCTGCTCCGACCGGGGTGTTTCGCGGAAGTGCCGTTCTTTGAATCGCAAAAAACGGGCAAACTATTTCTCATGCACGGATGGATTCGCTGCTCAATTCGATCCATGCGCCCGATTTTGGGCATAGCCGTTCGGATGGCTGAGCCGCCATGTCCACGCGGAGCGCATGATGGTGCGCAAATCGGAGACGCGAGGTTCCCATCCCAGCACATTTTTGGCTTTTTGTGGATCCGCAATCAAACGGGCGGGATCGCCGGCGCGCGGAGGTTCAACCTGTACGGGAATTTCGCGCCCAGTGATCTCGCGCGCGCACTCGATCACTTCCAAAACCGAATAGCCGTGCCCGGTGCCTAGATTCATGGCATCTGACGGTTTTCCGGATCGCAGGTGCTCCAGCGCGAGAATGTGGGCATCGGCGAGATCGACCACATGAATATAGTCTCTGACTGGGGTTCCGTCCGGAGTGGGATAGTCGTTTCCAAATACTCGGATGGCCGGTTGCAATCCAAGGGCTGCGGAGAGAACGTTGGGAATCAAATGCGACTCCGGGCGGTGATCCTCGCCGCATTTTTCGGTCGCGCCGGCGGCATTGAAATAGCGCAGGGCCACGGACTTCATTTCATAGGCGGTATCGTATGACTCGAGAACCTGCTCCATGAACAGTTTGGACCACCCGTACGGATTTTTAGGCCATTTCCGGCCTGGTTCGGGAATCGGAATCTCCTCTGGATCGCCGTAGACCGCGGCCGTGGAAGAGAACACTACCCGCCGCACTCCCGCCCCGATGAGCGCCCCTAAGAGAACCATTCCTTGCCCGACGTTGTTTTCGAAATACTGGGCCGGTTGACGCACCGATTCGCCGACCTCAATGAGTGCCGCGAAGTGAATGCAGGATTCCAGGGGATGCTCGCGCGCGATGCGCGCGACCAGCGTCGCGTCTCCGATATTGCCCTGATAAAATGGAACCTCGGCAGGCAGAGAGACTCGGTAGCCGTGTGCCAGATCGTCCAGCACTACTACTTGCTCGCCTTTGGCGAGTAGACGCTCTACCGTCACGCTGCCGATGTAGCCGGTGCCACCGGTTACCAGGATCGCCATGTTTCCTCTCTTGGACCGCCCCTCTGTGCCGGAACGGATGTCGAGTGTACCTCAACCTCTTCGGGCATCCTCGGTCACTTTTCAGCCTCGTGAACGCCAACGATGGCTCACCGCCAAGCCAGGAATCCCGTTTCGGCAATGCGGCGCCGCGCTAATTTTGGCCCGCACTCTGCGGACGAGTTCCCAAATCCCGGCGCTTGCCGCCTCACCCACACGGTGTGGCAGCTGGATCTAGAAAGGGATGGACAGAATGGCCTTTTCGGCGAGAAGATCGCACCAATCGTTACAATTAAAGAGGTAGGGAAGGAAAACTCTCATGCCATACGCCACGGAGCAAAATCTTACAGATCTCGCCCTGAAACAATGGGAGGCGTGCCATTCTCCCCGACTGCGCCAAATCATGCAGTCGCTGGTCAAGCACCTTCACGGATTTGTGCGCGACGTCGATCTGAAACAGGACGAATGGCTCCTGGCAGTGGACTGGCTTGCCAAAACAGGACAAATGTCGTCCGAGAAACGACAGGAGTTTATTTTACTGTCCGATGTGTTGGGGATCAGCATGCTCGTGGACGCCATCAACCACCGGTTTCCTGAGGGCGCGACGCCTTCGACCGTCATCGGTCCATTCCACATTGACGGCTCGCCAGAAATGGCCATGGGCGCAAATGTGGCCGAAGGACTGGCGGGTGAAACTTGTTTTCTGGTCGGGACAGTTCGCGACTTGGATGGAAAACCGATTGAGGGGGCCAAGCTCGATATCTGGCAGGCGGACGCGGATGGCCTGTACGAATCACAACTTGGAGCGCAGGAACCGGTGCTGCGCGCCGTATTTCACACCGGCGCCGACGGAAAGTACGTGATTCGCACCATCGCGCCGCCGGGATATTCGATCCCCATGGACGGCACCGTGGGCGATCTGCTGAAGCAGACCGATATTTCGCATTTCCGTCCGGCGCATATCCATTTTTATGTTTCGGCGCCCGGATACCAACCGCTGATTACGCACCTGTTCAAGAAAGGCGCGAAGTACATCGACTCGGATGTGGTGTTCGGCGTGAAGGACAAGCTCATCGTGGAATTTTCCAGACATGCGGCCGGCAAAACTCCTACCGGAGAAAATTCCGCGGAGCCGTTTCTGGTGGTGAATTACGACTTCATCCTCAGCAAAGCGGCGGCGCACGCCAACGGAGAGATGGCGCTAAGCGAAGCCGGCGCGGCATCGCGCGGGAAGCTATAGCAGCGGCTTGGACATTAGTATGAAGTGGACGGGAATTTTGGTGGGCGTCGGATCGTCGTAGACGGCGGTGCCGGTGTCGGAATATCCCAACTTCTGATAGATGTCATGCAATTCGGTCCGCACGTCGACGATTTTCAAATCGCAAAATCTGCAGCCTGAATCCCTGAAATATTTTTCCACCGCGTCGATCAACAGGCGCCCGATTCCAGTTCGCTGGCGCGACGGTTCGATGGACAGCATTCCAAAGTAGCCGCGATTTCCATGCAATTCCAGATGGACGCAACCCACAAGATTCGGCCCATCTTCCGCCAGTAAGAATTGTCCGTCTCGCATCAGTTTACGGACGGTCGCGGCGTCGGTGCGGTCCCGCTCGATGAAAAATCGTTCCGCGAGAAAAGCGGCGTTCACAACGCGGGTAATGGCCTCCGCATCACTTTCTTTCGCGCGGCGTATGGATATCATTGGACTTACGCATCATATCAACTTCATTTATCGCTGTCCTTGATCAGTTAAACGGTCCCTTGCCGCGCTTCGGCTAACAACCTTCCTGGGCCGGCTGTCCATTGTAGAAGCGCGACGCAGTTGCGCGGATAGTGGAACCTGCGCGGCGTTGATCGGGAATACATTCCAGGGGCGGGGTGTTTCGGGTGGTTTGGAATCGACAAGACGTCACGGGTTAGGGAGGAGTTTCGCATGAATTCCAAACGCAAAGGTCTCTGGATTTTAGCCATGTTACTGGCGGTTCCGCTGGTGGCGGTGAGCGCCCCGGCAGCGCCCTATCAGGGAGGCGGATACGGGCAAGGAGGCGGGCAGGGTGAAGGCGGCCGCCGTGGCTTCGGGCCAATGTCGCCCGACGATCAACTGAAACGGATGACCAAGGACTTCGACTTGACCGCCGACCAGCAGGCCAAGATCAAGCCCATTCTGACGGAGTCGCAAAAGAAGATGGAAGATCTGCGAAACGATTCGAGCGGCGACCGCCAATCGATGCGCCAGAAAATGATGGAGATTCGCAAGGACACCGACGATCAAGTGCGCGCGCAACTGGATGACAAGCAAAAGGAAAAGTTCGACAAGCAGCAGCAGGAACGCGAGCAGCGGATGCAGAATCGCCGCGCCGGTCCGGGTGGACCCGGCGGTTCGGGTGGAGATAACCCGCCTCCGCAGAACTAGAGGCAGTTCGTCGAGGTTTTTAGCTTGATGGCGCAGCTTTCAGGGGCTGCGCCACAACCCAAAACGGTGTCATTCTGAGCGAAGCGAAGAATCCCTCTTGGTTTATTGCTTGTCTTAAATCGAAGAGAGATTCTTCGCTTCGCTCAGAATGACACCGCAAAACATTTTTCCCCGACCTGTTCATCGTCTGAGTTCTGGCCTTGCATTCACGAAACTCCACAGACTGAAGTCTGTGCCGCTTTTTTTCAGAAGCCGTAGAGCTTGGCGGGATTTTCCACCAGGATCGTTTTGCGTGCCGCCGCGTCGGGAACCCAGGTGGGCAGCAAATTCAGGATCTGGCCGTCGTCGATTTTAAAGAACGGCGTGATTTCTTCCTTGCTGCGGCCGGGCACGGGAAGACCCGGGTGCGGCCAGTCGCTGCCCCACAAAATCTGCCGGGGATTGGCGGCCACCAGCGCCTTGGCGATCGGCGCAACGTCTGGATAGTCGGGCGCCATCGTGGAACTGCGGTACGGAGCGGAAATTTTCACGTACGCTTTTCCGTTGCGCAGAAGTCCCAGCAGAGATTTGAATCCGGGCTGATCGATGCCCGGCGCCGCCGGCGTGCCGGCGAAATGGTCGAAGACCACCGGCATGGGCGCGGACGCGACCTGATCTTCAATTCCCGCAATTACAGAGAGCCGCGCGTAAATCTGAATGTGCCATTTACGATTCTTGATCCTCTCAACCGCGGCCTGAAATCGCTTTCTTCCCATAGCCGGATCGGTTTCACCGGCGGTTTCCAGATTCAGGCGCATGCCGCGGATGCCGGCGCGATCCATATCGTCGAGCGCAGACTCGGGAGTTTTGTCATCGATTACGGCGACGCCCCGGGCGCGCGGCCCGAGCTGCTTCATGGCGTCGAGCACGCCGGCGTTGTCCGCGGCATAAACGGTCGTCTGCACGACGATCACGCGGCTCATGTGCAGCGCCTTGTGTAGTGACCGCAGCTCTCCGACGGAAACAGGTTCCGGAGTGTAGGGGCGCGATGGCGAATAGGGAAAATGCTGCGGATCGAACGTGTGCACATGGCAATCGCAGGCGCCTTCGGGCACCGCGAAATTGACAGGAGTGGAGGGCTGCGAAGCGCTGGCCAGAGCCAGATTGGGCCTCCCCATCAGTGAAACGGCTCCTACCGCGACCGCACCTTGCATCACTTCTCGCCGCGTGAACATCAAAATTCCTCCAAGTGTAACAGCCCGAAAAGTATAGCGCGAAACACCAGTGGCGCGGGCTTCAGCCTGCGGAAGTTCGCTTGAAGAAAATTGTAACGCCGAGTCCCAATACGCAGGGACAACTTCTCCGATTTTGTCATTCTGAGCGAAGCGAAGAATCTCTCTTCGATTTCCGTGCGCGCAAAGACCCCCCGGAGAGATTCTTCGCTTCGCTCAGAATGACAACGTTATGGCTTTTTCCGCAGCCACTAATGCGATGCAGCACAGGCAGGCCGTGAGACGACTGCGTGCATCCGTCGTTACGCACTTGGTACATTCCGCGAAACCGTATAACATCTTGTGTTCATCCAGAAATGCGAACCGCCGTGCCGTGTGGAGGAACAAATATGTCGAGACGAAGCTGGGGCGTCTGGCTGTCTACCGGAGTGGCTCTCTGCGCAGCCGCGGTTCTTCCCGCGTCGCGTCCCGCCGCGCACCCGGCTCCGCAAGCGCCGTCGGCGTCGCTCGCCAATGACCCTAAGCTGATCGAAGACTTGGTGTACGCCAACCGCATTCTGTATCACCAAGAGGTGCTGGACGGGTTCGGCCACGTCAGCGTGCGCAGCGATAAGGATCCCAGCCATTTTCTGATGTCGCGCAGCATGGCGCCGGCCCTCGTCACCTCCGGCGACATCATGGAGTACGACAAGAGCGGCGAGCCGGTGGACGCCCGCGGCCGCAACTCCTACGTCGAGCGCTACATTCACGCAGCAATCTACCGTGTGCGTCCCGATGTGAAATCCATCGTGCACAGCCACTCCCCGGACATTATTCCGTACAGCGTGACCGGCACAATTTTGCGCCCCGTATATCACGTGAGCGCGTTCCTGCGGCTGGGCGCGCCGATCTTTGACACGCAAGAGGGCTTCGGCGATACCGACATGCTGATCCGTGACAACAAGCTGGGCGATGCGCTGGCCAAGGTGCTGGGCAACAGCGGCATCGCCTTGATCCGCGGGCACGGATTCGTAGCCGTGGCTGATTCGACGCAGGTGGCGGTGTACCGGTCGATTTACACGCAGTTAAATGCCCGCGTGCAGGCCGAGGGCATGAAGTTGGGGACCATCCAATTTCTTACGCCCGGAGAAGCGGTCAAGGCGCAGGCCATTACCGAAGGCACGGTGGGGCGGCCGTGGGAATTGTGGAAGTCACAGGTGGGCAAGATCGACTAGCGGGCGCAACAAAAATCATAAACGGAGAGCAGGCACTTTTCAGATGAAAACCTACAAGATTGCGGTGATTCCCGGAGACGGCATTGGAAAGGAAGTGGTGCCCGAAGGATTGCGTGTGCTGGAAGCAGCCGGCAAGAAATTCGGAATCCAGTACGCGTTGACGCATTTTGACTGGAGCTGTGAAACGTACGCAAAGACTGGAAAAATGATGCCGGAGGACGGCCTCGACCAGTTGCGGCCCTTCGATGCGATTTTTCTGGGCGCCGTGGGCTATCCCGGCGTACCGGACCATATTTCGCTTTGGGGATTGCTGATTCCGATTCGCCGCAGCTTCGACCAGTACGTCAACCTGCGTCCAGTGCGCATGCTGAAGGGCGTCGAGTCGCCGTTGAAAAACGCCAAGCCCGGCGAAATCGATTTCTGCGTGGTGCGTGAGAATGTCGAAGGCGAGTACTCCAATATCGGCGGGCGGATCTACAACGACACCGATCAGGAGATGGCCATGCAGCAGACCATCTTCACGCGCCGCGGCGTGGATCGCATCATGCGCTTCGCGTTCGAGTTGGCGCGCAAGCGCAAATCGCACGTGACTTCCGCCACCAAATCGAATGGCATCATCCACACCATGCCGTACTGGGACGAGCGCTTTGCCGCCCTCTCCAAGCAATTTCCCGATGTGCGCACCGACCAGTATCACATCGATATTCTGACAGCGCATTTCGTTCGCCGGCCGCAAATGTTTGACGTGGTGGTGGGATCGAACCTCTTCGGCGACATTCTTTCTGATCTCGGCCCCGCGGTGGTGGGCTCAATCGGAATCGCTCCATCAGCCAATCTGAATCCCGAGAAAAAGTATCCCTCGATGTTCGAGCCGGTGCACGGATCGGCTCCGGACATCGCCGGAAAAGGGATTGCCAATCCGATCGGGCAGATCTGGTCCGCCGCCATGATGCTGGAGCATTTCGGCGAACCGACCGCAGCCACTGCCATCGAGCGGGCAATCGAAGAAGTGCTGACCAAGCCGGACTATCTGACGCCCGACCTAGGCGGCAAGGCAACAACGCAGATAGTAGGGAAAGCGATTGCTGATCAACTGTAGGGCAGGCTTCAGCCTGCCTGGTTTAGATGATTGGCTGCCATAAATCGGTCGTCGGTCACAAAACTGCGTTCGGCCGGCGAGCCACAATTTCCGAAACGGCCCGCCGGTGCGCGGGATCGATAGCCTTGCCTTCGCGCAGATGCAGAATTTCCCATCCCGCGAAATACTTTTCATGCTCGCCGGGACGCAAACGAAACGGGCCGTCAGCTTCCCCCGGCTCATTCATGTGCACGATCGAGATCAGCACTCCGCCGGGCACAACGCCGCGCTTCGCGGGCTCGAAAAGATTTCGTTGCAGGTAGTAGCAGATCGCGATGAGATTCCAGCTCGAGGGCTGAATTTCAAATTCATCGCGCTCAAGGTCCGCAATGACGCCTGTTATTTTCTGCTGGCCGCGTTCGGAAGCGCGGAGTTGCAAAGTTTCGATCGCAGCCGGCGCGCCGTCCACGGCGGTGACGCTCCAGCCATGCTCCGCGAGCCACATCGCGTTGCGGCCCGGGCCCGAGGCCAGATCGAGCGCCTGGCCCGGCGGCAACCGGGCGGCTGTTTCCATCAATAGAGGCGTCGGGCCGGCCTCGAAATCCGAAGCGGCGTGTTCGCGCAGCCGGTAGCGTTTGTCCCAGTCGCGAATTTCCATGCAGCCCTCATGAAGCCGTGCGCGCCTCCGAATAACGGGCGATAGTTCCAGCAACGAGTGCTAGGAGCGCCGCGCGCGCTGGAAGTATAATCGGCCCAATTCGAATCTGCATCCAGCGGGAATGGGCGGGACCGGTGCGATTGCACTGAGGTTTGTATTTTTCGGGGAAGTGACACTGCTTATGCGCACACACCAATTGCGATTCGCGTTGATTCTATTTGCTGGATTTTTCCTTATGGGAAACGCCGGGGAGAGCGCCATGGCACAGGACCGCGGTCAAGGACGCTCGATGGTGATTTCGCAGACCGGGATCGTGGCCACGGAATCCCCGCTGGCGTCGAAAGCGGGAGCGGCCATCCTGGAGCGCGGCGGCAATGCGGTGGATGCGGCGATTGCCGCGCACGCGGTGATGACCGTCGTGGCGCCGGTGTGGAACGGGATTGGCGGGGATCTCTTCGCCATCGTGTATGACGCGAAGGGCGGAAAATATTACGGCCTGAATGCCAGCGGCTGGGCGCCCGCCGCGCAATCCGTCGAGCGGCTGCACCAGAAAGGGCTGCGCGATATGCCGGCGCGCGGAATTGAGACGGTCACGGTTCCCGGCGCGGTCGACGGCTGGCAGAAAATGCTGGACCGCTTCGGCAAAAAGAAAATGAATGAAGTGCTGGCGCCGGCGATTCAGGTCGCCGAGGACGGCTACCCGGTCACCGAGTGGATCGCGCAGCACTTTACAAACAACGTCGACTTGCTGCGGGACAACGAGGAGGCGGCGAAGACATTTCTGATTTCTGACCGCGCGCCGCGGCTCGGTGAAGTGCTGCGCAATCCCGATCTGGCGTGGTCGCTGCGGCAGATCGCGCAGGGCGGGCGCGACGCCTTCTATCGCGGAGAAATTACCAAGCGCATTCTGGCGCTCTCCGCGCGGCACGGCGGAGCGCTCACGGCTCAGGACTTCGCCGAATATTCCAGCGAGTGGGACGAGCCGATCTCAACCACTTATCGCGGCTGGACGGTGTATGAGATGCCGCCGAACGTGCAGGGCATCGGCGCGCTCGAGATGCTGAACATCATGGAGCAGTTTGACCTGCATTCGTACGGGCTCAATTCGACGCGCGCGCTGCACGTGCAGATTGAGGCCAAGAAACTGGCCTATGCGGACGTAGCCCGCTACATCGCCGATCCCAAAATGGCCAAGATGCCGGTGAGCGGGATGCTCTCCAAACAGTACGCCATCGAGCGCGCGAAACTGATCGACATGGATCATGCGAATTGCGAGGTGGGGCCGGGCACGCCCATGCCGGCCGGGGCGGACACGACTTATCTGAGCGTCGTGGATCGCGAAGGCAACATGGTGTCGTTCATCGAATCCAACTACTCGGAATTCGGTTCAGGCCTGGCCGCGGACGGCACGGGATTTGTTCTGCACAATCGCGGCGCGCTGTTCAACCTCGACCCGGCTTCGCCCAACGTGATCGCCGGACATAAGCGGCCGCTGCACACGATCATCCCGGCGTTCATGGAGAAGGATCAGATTCGCATCGCGTTCGGCATCATGGGCGGATGGAATCAGGCCCAGGCGCACGCGCAATTCGTTTCGCACGTGGTCGACTTCGGACAGAATATTCAGGCGGCGCTGGAAACGGCGCGCTTCACCAAGCTCACGTTTCCGGGATGCGACGTGCGGCTGGAAAACCGCGTGCCGGGAAATGTGAAGGCCGAACTTGAAGCCAAGGGCCACAAGCTCACCATGCACAACGGCTATTCGGATGCGTTCGGCGGCGGGCAGGCGGTGATGCGCGACTACGCGACCGGCGTGAATTACGGAGCATCCGACCCGCGGAAAGATGGCGCCGCCATTCCGGAATTGCCGATCAAGTGGGACGCCAAGTAGAACAGGCTTCAGCCTGTTTGCTTTTGACTTCCATCGCAATCAGCAAAGTATTGCCCGCAGAGCGCAAAAGCAGACAGGCTAAAGCCTGTCCTACTTAAGCCTTCGCCGCTTCGCGGCCTGCAATTCTTCCGAAGGTCAGCGATCTCGCCAGGCCGTGCTGATTAAATCCGCCGGCAGTTTCTCCCGCGCAGTACAAACCCGGTACTACTTTTCCCCACAAATCGATCACTTGCGACTTCGCGCTGATGCGCAACCCTGAGAGACAATCGTGGATGCAGGGCGTGGACCACGCGGCGTAAAACGGCGCGGCCTGAATTTTGTGCATGGGCACAGGCTTGCCGAAGTCTTCGTCTTTGCCCTTGTCGACGAACGAATTGTAGCGCGCCACGGTTTCCTCGAGCGCCGCCGCAGGAATCGGTTCCTTCTGATACTTGCTGGAAATGTTTGCGGCCAGATCGTGCAGCGTGCCGGCCGTAAAAAACCATCCGTCGGGATCGACGAACGGTGGAGCGACGGTCCAGTTCTCGCGCTTCACCGCATCCGCATCGAAGATGGCCCAGATCGGCCCGCCGCCTTCGCCCTTTCGCGCGCCTTGCGCCAGGCAGGGATTCCACCAGTCGAAGCCGGTGGCGAATTCATTCACGAAGCGCCGGCCAAACTGATTCACCTGAATCAGATTCTGAAAGTCCGCGACCTGCAAGCCGATTGCGCGCGCCAGGCCTTTCACCGGACTATCTTTCACATTTTCATTTCGCCTTCCGCCGCCTTGCGGGTAGCCGTACTGGTTGCCAATTACGTAGGGCTTTTCAAAAATGTGCGAGCGCGCGTGCGTCTCCACGGTCTGGCAGCCAGCGCCCCACAGCGACGCCCCCACTTGCATGGCCGCGATTTCTCCGTCGCCCGATTGGCGCGAATACGGCTCTCCGACCACCTGATATTCTTCGGTGAGCCGCGGATCGAACATGCGGCGGAAGTTCACATTGCTGGTATGCCCGCCGGTGCTCAGGACCACGCCCCTCTTGGCCTGAATGTTGAGCGTCTTGCCTTCATGCGTCGCGGTGATACCCAAAACTTTTCCGGAGAACTGTTCGTTGCGCACCACGCCTGTCATGCTGTGTTGCAAGAGAATCTGCACGCCTAATTTTCTGGCGCTGGCTTCCAGCGGACGCATCAGCGCCGTGCCGTTCCCGCCGGTCGGCGAAAACGCGCTGACTTCGCCGGTCCACGCCACGGCCTGCGCGCGTTTCACATTTTCCGGCCCGCCGTCCGCGAGGCCCGGAGACTTATCCGGGAATTTCACGCCGTGCGCCAGCAGAAAATCGAAAGTGGCGACACTCTCGTCACAGAAGGCGCGCACGATTTCCCGGTCGCTGAAACGGTAGTCGTGCCAGTTCACCAGATCCTCAAACATTTTGTCCGGGGAATCTTCGATGCCGTATTTTTTCTGCAGGCTGGTGCCGCCGCCCAGCGCAATGTTGCCGCCGCTCTCGATGGCGTGCCCGCCGATGTCGTAGTTCTGCTCGACCACGATGACCGAGGCTCCCGCTTCGGCGGCGGCGATGGCCGCGGGCAGTCCCGCGGCGCCCGAACCGACAACGACCACGTCGGCGGAGAGGTCCCAGTGACGGTCGAGCTTCGCCGCTTGCGTTTCGGGTGCGGCGATGCCGCCGAGCGCCGCAGCGCCGAGGCCGGCGGCAGCTTTCTGAATAAATCCTCTGCGGGGGAGCGCCGCGTCTTTGGGATCGGTTGCGCTCATGGTGGGTTGCTCCTCGGTAGCACAGCGATTCCTCGCTGTGCGGTTTCTTACAAAGCAAAGAATCTGCAATTGCGCTGCTGCAAATCTGCGATCGGCGAACTTCGATCAGTGAATTCCGGTCAGTAGGCTTCGATCCGTAATCACCGATCGCACCTAATTTTGCAAAACCCGCACAGCCAGGAGTGGCTGTGCTACTTATGCGCGCGGAATGAGCGAGCTCTTGCGAATCTGCGCTACGGACGCCGCTCCCGTCTGCGCCATGATGGCCTGCAACTCGCGGCGCAGGATCGCCACTACGGTCTCGACACCTTCCTGCCCGAATGCGGAGAGCGCCCAGATGTGCGGCCGGCCGATTCCGACGGCCGCAGCGCCCAGCGCTAGCGCCTTGAAAACATCCGCGCCGCCACGGAATCCGCTGTCGATCATCACTGGAATTTTTCCCGCCGCGCCGGACAACACTTCCGGCAAGGACTCAATCGTGCCGCGGCCGCTGGCATCTTCGTGGCCGCCGTGATTGGAGACGATGATGCCGTCGACGCCATACTTCACGGCCAGCGCGGCGTCTTCGCCCGCGACGATTCCCTTGAGCACGATTTTCATTTTGGTCATGCCGCGGACGCGCTTTACGTCCTCCCAATTCAGCTTGAGGCTGGTTTCACCCTGCAGAGCGCCGACCGCTCCTAGGATATCCATCGGCGTGTCCTTGGTGATGCGCGTGATCTGCGGCAGGTTGGAGTGACAGCCCACGCAGCGATCGTCGGCTTCGCGGTCCAGATCGCGCACGCCCACGCGCTGCACGGATTTCGCGCCGATGGTATTGGCGCCGCCATCGTCCACCGTCCAGACGAGAACCGGGCAGCCGGTGGCCTCAAACCTGCGGAGCAGCTTGTCGTCCATGCTGCTTCCGAGGCCTGCGATCCACAGCGGCTCGCCGCGCGCGGCCACCACGTTCTCTACGCCTCGCGGATCGACAATCACCGCGGCCGAACCCGCCAGCACTTGCAGCGTGCGCGTGGACTTCGCCGCCTTGGCTACGGTCACGGCTCCGTCCGGGTAGTAGGCGTTCATCCGGCCCACGGGAGAAAAGAAGATTGGTGACTCCCATTCCTTGCCGAAAAGTTTTACGGACTGGTCGACCTTGGTGATGCCGGTCAGGCGGCGCAGGCGCACTTCGTATTTGTCGAAGCCCGCGCGGTTGGCGCGCAGCGTTTCGTTGTTGAAGGAGCCGTCGGTGATGAATTCGTAGTGGGCCGGAGTGAGTTTCACGCGCGCGGCGGCGTCAAAATCAAAAACGTTCAGCGCTTCCTTCACGGACTTGATGACCACTTCATTCTGCTGCGGCACGGGCGCAGCCAGGACCTCGTCAATCCATTGGGCGTTGAATCCGGCATAGGCCAGGACGGGGCTGGCGGCGAGAAAACTCAAAAATTCTCGCCGGTCGGACAATCTCTTAGACGGAATCACGATTAAGCGTTCCTTTCGCGCTCTCTTGGACGAGAACGTTTTGCTACGCGAGGTTAGCGCAGCCACCTTTGCGAGGCAAGTCAACAGGGCTTCTAAATTCCGATCGATTTCAAGGGAGTCGGAAAGATCATGTTCCTGATCAAAGCGATCACTTCAGGGCAAAATATTCCCAATTATTTTTATAGGCTGTCACCTTGTCGCGTAGGATTGAGTAAAAAATGGCATGTTTACGCTTCTTGGGTGGCGTTCTCCGCATTCGTCGAGCTACGGTTTCGCTCGGCACAACGTAGAAATCGGGGCCGCCTTGAAGCATCTGATGATTATTTCGTTGGCCAAGGTTGACGAGCACATAGACGTGCGTACTCGATCGAGTTTTTGACGAATGACGATTGAGGAGCCAGAATGTCGAGCGACCGAAGTTAGTCTTTACCTGCACAGACCATGCTGATTGGCATTTTTGATCGGTTACGAGAAGGTCGGCACCATAGGCACTACGTGAAGTAGGAGATACAACGAGACCTCGTTTCGTTAGTTCGGCGGCAACCAGATACACACCCTGCATCCCGGTCATATGTGCCGACCGCCGCATCGATCATCTCCTCATCTTGGATGCAATCTGATCCCTAGAATGCACGACAATATGCTGGCAACAGGCCGCTTCATTCAGGCTCGCGGGAAGGGTCAGGCACCACGGGACGCGGCATGCGCTCTCCGCTGGGAAGATTTTCAGCGTGGCGTCCGCCGTTTTCCGCGTTCCTGCCGCTGTTCTCGATATGGCGCGGAATGTCGTTGACGGCATGGGGCTGCGGCACGCGCGGGCCGGGCATTTCCGTGCGATCGTCCAGCCGGCCGAAAATCATTTTGCCGGCGGTGGTCTGATGAACGGAAGTGACGGTAATGTCGATGGTCTTATTGATCATGCGCCGTGCGCCGTCGACCACCACCATTGTTCCATCATCCAGGTAGGCGACGCCCTGGTTGTACTCCTTGCCCTCGCGCAGGATGAAGACGCGCATCGTTTCTCCGGGCAGCACCACCGGCTTCAGCGCGTTGGCCAGCTGGTTGACGTTCAGAATTTCAATTCCCTGCAACTGCGCCACCTTGTTCAGATTGTAGTCGTTGGTGATGATTTTTCCATCGTAGCGCTTGGCCAGTTCGATCAGTTTCAGGTCCACGTCGGCGATGTTGGGAAAATCGTCGTCGGCGATTTCCACTTCCAGGTGCGGCATTTTCTGGATGCGCTGCAGCACTTCAAGTCCGCGCCGCCCGCGTTGTCGCTTCAGCGAATCGGCGGAATCGGCCACGAACTGAAGTTCGCGCAGTACAAATTGCGGGATCAGCAGGACCCCATCCAGAAAGTGAGCCTCGCAAATATCGGCGATCCGCCCATCGATGATCACGCTCGTATCCAGCACTTTGGGCATCTTGCGCGTGCTGCGCTCGCTGCCGAAAAGCCCGCCGAGCGCCGCCAGGTTCAGCATGTCTCCCTTATTGGCGCCCACCACCAGTCCAATATAGGTCATCACCAGCAGCAGTCCGACGTCCAGGAAAGACCGCGAGCCCTCGGGAATCGTCGTGCGAGCCAGCACCAGGCCCATCAGGTACGCACCCAGAATTCCAAGAATCGAGCCAATGGCGGCGCCAATCAGCCGCCGCAAGCTGGCGCGCTGGATGCGCATTTCAAACAAGAAGACGGAAATCGAAAACACCAGGCCCACGCCGGCTGCCGCCAGGTTGGACAATCCAAACGGATGGAAGTGGTAGCCGGCAGCGATGCACGCGATGGCAAATATCAGCCGCACCATCAGGTGATCCCACCAGTTTCCAAATTCGGGTTTGGTTTGAGAGGGGGCCGCAGGACGCAGCGGAAAAGGTACCGAAGGCGGCGGAGGGACGGCGGTTCCTTGCCGGGTAAAAGGACGGTTCATAAAGCCTCATTTCTTATGAGGAGGCGAAAAAATAGTTCTGCAACACTCACTCAGTATTAAATTGAATCCACTGGGGCTGACCTGGGACGAGCGGAATGGAACCAGCCCTTTTATGACTTCCACATATCCCATTTGGCGCGGAATAGTCAAGTTTTTATAAAGGTCATGCTCGGTGACGGAGAGGTGAGGCCTGGAATCTACACGCCGGCAAGCCTGCCGATGGCGATACCGATCAGGTAGGTAACCGTGCCCTCGACCGCGCCCACCACCGTCATCTCCAGCCCGCTGGCCCACCACGAACGAATGGTAATCAGCGATTTGGCCGCGCCCACGGCGAAATGCGCGATCAGCGAGACGATGGCCGCAACGACCACCGCCGGATAGCCATTCAGGAAGAAAAAGGGAATGACCGGAATCGTTGCGCCGATCGCCGTGGAGAGCGCTCCCGATACGGCGGAGACCAGCGGCTTCCGCAGCCCGTCCTCGGTGGTGTTCAAGCGCTCCTGCGCCAACGTTCGCACGAACTGCTCCCGGTCCTTCGCCAGATGCTCGACGAACCGGTCGGCTTCTTCCGGAGGCAGGCCGCGAATCTGATAGCTCAGCGACAGCACTTCTCGCGCTTCGGCTTCATTGTTCTCCACCGCTTCGCGCTCGCGCGCGAATTCGGCGTCGTAAATTTCCCGCTCGCTCTTGGCCGCGAGATATGCGCCCGAACCCATCGACAGCGCGCTCGCCAGCATGCCCACCATTCCCGCGATAATCACGAATTTGCTGTTGCCCAGCGTCGCGCCGGAAACGCCGGAGACGATCCCGAAAATCGCTCCGAGACCGTCGTTGATTCCGTAGATAGCGTCGCCAATCCAGCCAGCCGCTTTGGGATGCTGCTCCTCTCGCGCAGCCAGAAGTTCATCGAGGGCCTTTTGCGCCTGTTCGGGAGTGGGATGCGGGAGCGGGCGGCGATCGCGAATCAAATCGCTCAGCGTTTGATAGTGTTCGCGCTCATCCTCGATGGCTTCTTTCAGGATGTGGATGCTCGGTTCATCGCCCAGGTCCCTGATCTGGCTGGCGTACCGTGCGATGTCGCGGCTTTCGTCCAGCTCCAGGCGGCGCAGCGCCATGCGCGCGCCGCCCACGCGGCTGGCGATGGTGTCGGCTTCGCCGGATTTCGGGCCGTGATAAACCGGTTCCGGGCCGCCCAGTTCGCGGATCCGCGCGGCCCACAGTTGCGCGTGATGATCTTCAGCATAAGCCAGCGTGCGGAACGCGGCGCGGCGCGACGGATCCATTTCACGCTCGGCCATCGCCTGATAGGTGTGATAGCCGCGCATCTCCGCCTGCCAGTTGCTTTCCAAAATTTTCAGGATGCGGCGGCGACCGCGTTCATCCAGTTTCGTCGAGGCGCCGGTTGGGTTTGCGCTCATTCAGGAATCTCACAGGCTGCGGAAAAACTCAGAACTGTCATGCCGAAGGGCTGGGTTTGCCCGAGGGATCTGCTTTTTACCTCATTCGTCGGATGGCGAATGGTCTTCCAGGAAGATCAAACGGCACGCACAGCAGCGAAGCGCCGCTGCCACGCGAAATCAAATCGCGCGAGTATCCACTTGCTTGCGAAGGTCGGCGATAAATTCCGCGAGCGGCCGCGGGCCGAGATCGCCCTTGCTCTGCTGGCGCACGGACACTGTCCCGGCTTCGGCTTCCTTGCCGCCGACGATCAGCATGTAGGGAATCTTCATCATCTGGGCATCGCGAATTTTCGCCTGCAATTTTTCGTTGCGGTCATCGAGATGCACGCGGAACCCGGCGGCGCGCAACTCTGTCACCACATTGCCCGCGTAGGTCGCGAATTTTTCGCTGAGCGGCAAAACTTCCGCCTGCACCGGCGCGAGCCACACCGGAAACGCGCCGGCGTAATGCTCGATCAGGATCCCGAAGAAGCGCTCGACCGAACCCCACAACGCGCGATGCACCATCAGCGGCTTGTGGCGATTGCCGTCTTCGCCGACGTACTCCAGGCCAAAGCGACCCGGCAAATTGAAATCGAATTGCACGGTGGTGAGCTGCCACGGCCGGCCGATGGCGTCGATCAGCTTCACATCGATCTTCGGGCCATAAAACGCCGCTTCGCCTTCCATACGCTTGAAGGGAATGTTCATCTTGGTCAGCGTATTCTGCAGCGCCCCGGTCGAGCGCCCCCAGTCTTCCGCCGAGCCGGCATAGTTTTCCGGATGCTTGGCGTCCCAATCCGAAAGCTCCACGACGTAGTCGCTGAAGCCGAACGTCTTCATCACCGCGAAAGCAAAATCGATGCAGGCCTCGATTTCACTTTCGATCTGCTCGGGCATGCAAAAGATGTGCGCATCGTCCTGCGTGAACCCGCGCACGCGCAACAGGCCGTGCAGCACGCCGGAGCGCTCGTAGCGGTACACGGTGCCCAGCTCGGCGAGTCGCACCGGGAGCTCGCGATAGCTGCGCAGCTTCGATTTATAGATCAGGATGTGGCCCGGGCAATTCATCGGCTTCAGTTGGTAGTCGTCTTTCTCGACTTCCACCGGACCGAACATATTCTCGCGATAAAAATTGGCGTGGCCGCTGATCTTCCACAGCTCCAGGCGCATGATGTGCGGCGTGACTACCAGGTCGTAGCCGCGCTTCAGCAGTTCGTCGCGCAGCCAGTCTTCCATGATTTTGCGGATCAGCCCGCCCTTGGGATGCCAGAAAATCAGCCCCGGACCGGCCTCTTCCTGCACCGAAAAAAGATCCAGCTCCTGCCCCAGGCGGCGATGATCGCGCCGCTTGGCCTCTTCCAGTCGATGCAGATATTCATCCAGCTCCTGCTGGGTGTAGAAGCACGCGCCGTAGATGCGCTGCATCTGCGGGTTGCCTTCCTGGCCTTTCCAGTAGGCGCCCGCGACGCTCATCAGTTTGAACGCGCGAATGCGCCCGGTCGAAGGGATGTGCGGCCCGCGGCAGAAATCGATGAATTTTCCGGTGGTGTAGAAAGACACCATCGGCTCGATGGCGCGCTCCTCAACCAGTTCGCACTTGAATCCCTGGTCCCACTTGCGGTAGAGCTCCAGCGCCTCGGGCTTCGGCATCATTCGGCGTTCGTTGGGAATGTCCTGCGCGGCCAGCTCGCGCATTTTCTTTTCGATGCGCTCGAGGTCCTCGGGAGTGAAAGGCTCATCGCGCACGAAATCGTAAAAAAATCCGGTGTCGATCGGAGGGCCGATCCCCAGCTTGACATTGGGGAAAAGCTCCAGCACCGCCGCGGCCAGCAGATGCGCGGCCGAGTGCCGCAGCACCTGGATGGCTTCCGGATCTCTCGGAGTGAGGATCGAGAGTTTCACGTCCTGGTCGATCGGCGCTCGCAGGTCGACCAGAAAGCCTTCGCCGTTCGAGGTGGAAGTCAGGCGCGCTTCGGGCGCCGCGTCCGGGGATTTGTCCGCCGCTCCGGCATCCGCGGCAGATACCGCATGAACCGGAGCGACCCGCGCCACCAGCGCTTCCTTGGCCAGCCGCGGCGAAATTTGCTGCGCGATCTCCGCCGCTGTGGTCCCGAGCGGGACTTCGCGGATGGCGCCATCCGGCATTGTGATGTGAATTGTATCCATAAGTGTGATTCGGCTTTCAACCGGCGAGTGAACGCCCGTGGAAACACTTACGCTAGCAGATGGTTCGGAGGACGGTCAAGGCGGGACGCCATGCGTTGGGTCATGGCCCGAGAGCGACAGACTGAAGTCTGTCCCACGTTGCTCCCCGTCCGAGCCGCTGTTAGAATCGTGACGCCGATTTTCCGCGAAAGTCCCGCAGTTTCAATGCGGAGCGGCCCGATTCCTTACCTGACTCTTTTCAGGGGACACCGGGCTAAACGGCGGAAGCCGGCGGCGCTTCCACTTCATCTAATCGGTTGGAGTCGCAAGAGGGGACCCCACCCTGACATCATGCAATCGGAGCGGCGCGGTTCCGAGGCCGCGGAGGACACTTGGCTAACTACGATCTGGCAATCATCGGCAGCGGTCCGGGGGGATACAACACCGCGATCCGCGCCTCGCAATGGGGACTGAAAACCGTCGTGGTGGAAAAAGATGGCTACCTGGGCGGCACCTGCCTGCACGTCGGCTGCATTCCCACCAAGGTGCTGCTGCATACCGCCGAAATTTACGACACCCTGAAAGTGTCCAAGGAATTTGGCATCAATGTGCCGGACTTCTCCCTGAACTGGGAGGCGGCGCTGGCGCGCAAGGAAATGGTGGTCAACAAGCACGCCAAGGGCATCGAGTTTTTGTTTCGCAAAAACAAGGTGGAGAAGGTGCAGGGCTGGGGCCGCTGGGCAGGGCCCGGCCGTGTGAGCGTCGAGAAGGACGGAAAAACCACCGAGATCGAAGCCACGCACATCATGTTCGGGACCGGATCGGCGGCGCGCTCGCTGCCGGGGATTGAGATTGACGGCCAGACGATCCTCAGCAACATTGAGATTCTGAAGCTGCCGGCGGTGCCCAAGACGCTGGTGATTGTCGGGGCAGGCGCCGTGGGCGTGGAGTTCGCGTCGATCTTCAATTCTTTTGGCACCAAGGTGACCGTGCTGGAAATGCTGCCGCGCGTCACGCCTCTGGAGGATGACGAAATTTCCGCGGAGCTGCAAAAGGCGCTGTCGAAGAAAGGCATCCAGATTTTCACCGAGTCCAAAGTGGAGTCCATCAAGAAGGACGCGTCGGGCGCGTCCGTCGTATTCACCGGCAAGGACGGCAAGTCGCAGACAATTTCCGCCGAAAAAGTATTGATGGCCGTCGGCCGCGTGCCGAAGACGGACAACCTGGGCCTCGATAAAACCAAGGCCAAACTGGAGCGCGGGTTTGTGCACGTCGGACCGTACATGGAAACGGCGGAGCCGAACGTCTACGCGATCGGCGATATCGTCGCCGGAATGCCGCAACTGGCGCACGCCGCTTCGATGGAGGGCATTTCCTGCGTCGCGAAAATCTCGGGCAAGATGCACATGCCGCCGATCGAGAAGACGCGCATTCCCAACGCGACCTATTGCGAGCCGCAAGTCGCTTCCATCGGCCTGACCGAACGCGCCGCGCGCGAAGCCGGCTACACGGTAAAGACCGGAAAATTTCCGTTCGTCGGTAACAGCAAGGCCACCATCCTGGGCCACCATGAGGGTTTCATCAAAGTGGTGACGGACGACAAGACGGCAGAAATTCTTGGCGTGCACATCATCGGCCCGTACGCCACGGAAATCATCGCGGAATCGGTCGCGGCCCTGCAATTGGAAGCGACGGTGGACGATCTGATGTCCACGGTACACGCGCATCCCACAGTGTGGGAGGCCATGTCCGACGCGGTGGCCGCCGTCCGCGGCTTGTCGATCAATGCGTAGCGGCAGAGCAGTGCGTGGCACAGGCTTCAGCCTGTGAGTTTCTGCCAGTGACCCGTTGACGTAACCGCGAAGGAATTCCATGACCAGCAACGCGCCTTGATTCTGATAAGGAGCAGCAAGATGCCGGAAACGCCGCAAGAATACATCCAGCGAATCCTGGCCACGCTCGGGGGGCAAACGCCGCTGAAAGTGCAGGCCGCCACGCCCAAAAAATTAAGCCGCCTGATCGCGCGCGCCTCGGCCGCCAAGCTGCGCAAGCGCCCGGCGCCCGGAAAATGGTCGGCCGCGGAAATTCTGGCGCATCTTGCGGATAGTGAAATCGTGACGGGCTGGCGCATGCGGCAAATCCTCGGCGCTCCGGGCGCGCCGATCCAGGCGTTCGATCAGGACTCCTGGGCCGCGGCCGGGCACTACGAAAAGCACGACGCCAAGAAATCCCTGGAGCAGTTCCGCGCCGTGCGCGAAGCCAACCTGGCGCTCCTGAAATCGCTCACCAAGGAACAGTGGAAGCATCACGGCATGCACGCCGAACGCGGCGTCGAAACCATCGAGCGCATCACCGCCATGATGGCCGGGCACGACCTGAACCATCTGGCGCAGGTAGAGCGGATTGTTAAGGCCAAAAAGAGTTGAGAGTGGAGTAGTCAGCGAGAATTCAGGAAAGAGTTTGTTTTGTCATTCTGAGCGAAGCGAAGAATCTCTCTTCGATTTACGTGGAAGCAAAGAACAAAGAGGGATTCTTCGCTTTGCTCAGAATGACAGCGTCATGTGTTTTTTTTGCGTGCTGTAAAGGCGAGTGTTTTCCAACCATGAGAGAACTGCTGGTCATCGATCTAGGACTCGTGGAATACAGCGCGGCGTGGGAATTGCAGCGCCGCGTGGCCGCCGCGCGTAAAGACGGCGCCATTCCCGACGTGCTGCTCCTGTGCCAGCACCCCCACGTGATCACCCTGGGACGCAGCGGAAAAATTTCCAACCTGCGCGCGCCCGAATCGCTGCTGCGGCAGATGGGCGTGTCGTTTTTTGAAACCAACCGCGGCGGGGACATCACCTATCACGGACCGGGACAGCTAGTCGGCTACCCCATCCTCAATCTCGGCGAGATTCGCCGCGACGTGGCCTGGTATGTGCGCAGCCTTGAGGAAGTCATGATCCGCGCGACGGCGGAGTTCGGAATCGCTTCGCGCCGCGTGGCCGGGCGCACGGGGGTGTGGGTCGACTCGCCGAAGGGTGAAGCACAGGAAGTAAAGGATGTTGAGGAAGTTCAGGAAATTCAGGACGAGGAAAAACTGGGGGCTATCGGCGTGCACCTTAGCCGATGGGTCACCACGCACGGATTTGCGTACAACGTTTCCACCGACCTGCGCTATTTTGATTTGATCGTGCCGTGCGGGATCTCCGGCAAGCGCGCCACGTCGCTTGAAAAATTGCTTGGCCGGCGTGTGGAAATGCCGGAAGTCACGCCGCGAATCACTGCGCAGCTGGCAGAGATGCTCAATCTGCGTCCGGAGACCATCAGCCGAAATGCGTTTGATTCGGTCCTCACAGCGACCGAGAGTCATTCCATCGGAACCAGCGCATGACCGTATTGCAGCGATTGGAAAAATGGTACTCGTCGCAGTGCAATGGTGACTGGGAACATCAACACGGTATCGACATCGGCACTCTCGACAACCCCGGATGGCGGATCACCATTGACTTGAGGGGAACCAAAGGCGAGAACAAGAATCTGGACCGGGTGAAACTGGAACGAACCGCCAACGATTGGCTGCAGTACTGGGTTGAGGACCGCAAGTTCAACGCGGCCTGCGGCTCGGAGAATCTATCCGAAGCCATCGACATCTTTTGCGAATGGTTCGACGGTTCTGCCTGATATTGACCCGATACGGACCTGATACTGCGCACATTTGAACGCCGATTTTGAACGCCTATGGGGAAGCAATGAATTCCGCTCTAACCCGCGAACAGCACCTCGAGCTGTATTACTTCATGAAGCTCAACCGCGAGCTCGAAGAGCAAATGGTGCGCCTGTTCCGGCAAAACAAGATTGTGGGCGGCCTGTATCCCAGCCTGGGGCAGGAAGCGATTTCGGTGGGCACCGCGTACGCCCTCGGCCCCGGCGACTGGATCGCCCCGATGATCCGCAACATCGGCGCGCTCCTCGTGCGCGGGTTCAAGCCGCGCGACGTCATGACCCAGCATATGGCGCGCTTCGATTCGCCGACGTTCGGCAAGGACACCACCAGCCATTTCGGCGACCTGAAAAAGCGGCATGTGGTTGCGCCCACGTCCATGCTGGGCGATTTGATTCCGGTGATGACCGGCATCGCCATGGCCGGTCGCTATCTGGGGCAGAAAATCGTGACCATGACCTGGATCGGCGACGGCGGAGTTTCCACCGGCGTGTTTCACGAGGGATTGAATCTCGCGGCGGTGCAGAAGGCGGCGTTCGTTCTGATTGTCGAGAACAATCAGTGGGCCTACTCCACCCCCGTGGAAAAGCAGTCCGCGCTGCGCGATCTGGCCGACCGCGCCAAGGCCTATGGAGTGAAGAGCGCTATCGTGGACGGCAATGACGTTCTGGCCGTGGTGCGCACCACGCGCGATGCCGTTGACTACGCCCGCGCGGGCAACGGTCCGGTGCTGATCGAAGCCAAGACCATGCGCATGCTCGGACATGCGCAGCATGACTCCGCGGAATACGTGCCCAAGGCCATGCTCGCAGCTTGGAAAGAGCGCGACCCGCTCGACCGCTTTGAAAAGTTGCTGACGGCGAAAAAACTGTGGGATCCCAAAACGAAAGCGGAAATTGACGGGCGTATCGCGCGCGAAATTCGCGCCGATGTGGAATTTGCGGAGAACTCTCCCGAGCCGCCGCCGGAAACGGCCGCCGAGGGCGTCTACTGCGAGGGCTGCCACACCATTGAAGCGGACTGGCAGCGGCCCCGCGAAGAAGTGATGCCGCCGCGTTCCGGCGTGAAGGCGGAATGGCCGGTGAAAGCGTATGCGTCGAACGGCGCGCGCCCGCCGGCAGCCGCCGCGAAAATCAAGCCGGGCAAAAAGCCGCGCGCAGCCTCCGTTCGCGAACGCGTCAACGTGAAGGCGGGACGCTGACCATGCCCGAAACCACCTACGTCGAGGCCATTCGCCAGGCCATGCTCGAGGAAATGGACCGCGATCCGGCAGTGGTGCTGATCGGCGAAGACGTCGGCGTGTACGGCGGGGCGTTCAAAACTTCAGAGGGCCTGCTGGCGCGTTTTGGCTGGGAGCGGGTGATCGACACGCCCATCAGCGAATCGGCCATCGTGGGCGCCGCCGTGGGCATGAGCTACGCGGGACTGCGGCCCATCGCAGAAATGCAGTTCATCGATTTCATCGCCTGCGCCTTCAATATGATCACCAACTACGTGGCCAAGTCGCACTACCGCTGGGGAGCGCCCGTGCCCATGGTGCTGCGCGGCCCGTCGGGCGGCGGCGTGCATGGCGGCGCGTTTCATTCGGCCAACCCGGAAATGTATTTCGTGCACACGCCGGGCCTCAAGGTGGTCTGCCCGTCCACCGCGCATGACGCCAAGGGGCTTTTGAAATCGGCGATTCGCGACAACAATCCGGTACTGTTTTTCGAGCACAAGTATCTGTACCGGCGCATCAAGGAAGAATTGCCGGCCGGTGATTTTCTGGTGCCGATCGGCAAGGCCGCGGTGCGCCGCGAGGGCCGCGACCTGACCATCCTGAGCTACGCGGCCATGATGCACACCTCGCTCGAGGCCGCGGCGCAACTGGCGAAGGAAGGCATCGAGGCGGAAGTGATCGACCTGCGCACCCTGCTGCCGCTGGATACCGAGACGATACTCGCGTCGGTGCGCAAGACGAATAAATTGCTGGTGGTGCACGAAGACACCCGCACCGGAGGCATCGCCGGAGAAATCGCGGCCATCGTCACGGAAAACGCCTTCGAGGACCTCGACGGCCCGATCCGCCGCGTCACATCGCTCGACACACCGGTGCCGTACGCCCCGGGGCTCGAGGAATATTTCATGCCCAGCGTCGGGAAAGTTGTCGCCGCCGCTCGGGAACTGGCACACTATTAGGAACGTGTAGGGAACGTGATTCGTGGTCGGTGGCTCGTGGCCCGTGAGGAGCCTCGGACGGATGGGAAGACACACGGATCGGCATTACTGATCGGCATGACGGATCGGCGATAACGAAGCAGCATCACGAATGAGGATCACGAAGTACGAGTCGCAACTTAGGAAAGAGGATTGCCCATGTCGGTAGACGTCATCATGCCCCAGATGGGGGAAAGCATTTTCGAAGGAACGATCACCCGGTGGCTTAAGAAGGCCGGTGACCGCGTGGAACGCGATGAGCCGCTGTTCGAAATTTCCACGGATAAAGTGGACGCCGAGATTCCCGCGCCTTCGGCCGGCGTGCTGAAGGAGATCAAGGTCAACGAGGGGCAGACCGTGCCCATCCAGACCGTGGTGGCGGTAATCGACGCCGCCGGCGCGGCGGCTGCGACTCCGCCCGCGGCGACGGCCGCCGTTCCCCCTCCGGCGAAAACGCCGGCTCCCGCACCGTCTCCGGCGGCCGAGAAACCCGCCGCGCCCAAGGCTGCGGCTCCGCCACCCGCGGCCGCGCCTCCAGCGCCCGCCGCTGCGCCAGCGCCGGCATCGCCTGCCCCGAGCGCGGCGTCTTCCGCGGCACCTTCCGCGCCCGCCGTGCGCGCCAATGGCCAGAAGATCCGCAGCTCGCCCCTCGTCCGCAAACTGGCCAAGGAACACAACGTCGATCTGGCCGCCATGGAGGGAAGCGGAGCGGGCGGGCGCATCAGCAAGCGGGACATTCTCGAAGCGGTGGGATCGGGCGCCCCGCGTCCGGCCCCCGCGGCATCGCCAGCGCCGCCCGCTGCTGCGGGCTCCACGCCTGCTACGCCTGCGGCGGCGGCACCGCCTCCGCCGGGCGGAGCCCCGCAAGCGCATGCCGTGCTGGAAAACGCCGTGCCACGCGAGCGGATTTACTTCGGCAACTACGAAGCCCAACCGATGAGCGTGATGCGCCAGCGCATCGCCGAGCACATGGTGGTCTCCAAGCGCGTGTCGCCCCACGTGTATTCCATCGATGAAGCGGACATGACCAAAATCGCCAAAATCCGCGAGCGCTCCAAGGCGGCGTTTGAATCCAAGTACGGAACGAAACTCACGTTCATGCCGTTCTTCGTGCGCGCCTGCGTCGAGGCCCTGCGGGCGTTCCCCACGGTCAACGCTTCGGCCGACGGAGCGACTGTGGTGCTGCACCGCGAAATCAACGTGGCCATCGCCGTGGCCCTGGACTGGGGCCTGATCGTTCCGGTGCTGAAAAACGCCGAGGAGAAAAATTTCCTGGGCATCGCCCGCGGCATCAACGATCTCGCCGAGCGCGCCCGCACCAAGAAACTGAAGCCGGAAGAAGTACAGGAAGGCACCTTCTCCATCACCAACCCCGGCGTGTACGGCGGCCTGATGGGCCTGCCGGTGATCAACCAGCCCAACGTCGCGATTCTGGGAATCGGCGCGATCCAGAAACGGCCAATGGTCATTGACGACGCCATCGCCGTGCGTTCCATGGTGTACCTGACGCTATCCTACGATCACCGCGTGGTGGACGGCGCCATCGCCCACCAGTTCGTGGGCAAGGTGAAGGCGTATCTGGAGGGATGGACGGAGGAAGTAGTTTAGAGGCCGTGTCTCGTGATTCGTGGTTCGTGACCCGTGGAGGCCGTTCAGAATGGCGTTGCGCGGCGACGCGCATATTTTTCTCGACATTTTTCTTGACACCGAGATAACGAGGGACAGACTTCACGGGTCACGGGTCACGGGTCACGGGTCACGCCCCCTCCGCCTTCAGAACCGGCGCCACCTCATGGGCCCACTTGCGCAGCTCCCCGAGCGGCACGACGCGCACATCGCTCTCCTTTAAAATTT